>Ga0209633_10002077_pt1 | contig 19817 bp, 16 predicted proteins | sample Cruoilmetagenom1_FD_187290 | JGI IMG/M metagenome (GOLD analysis project Ga0209633, IMG submission 187290) | Oil polluted marine microbial communities from Coal Oil Point, Santa Barbara, California, USA - Sample 1 (SPAdes) (version 2) | ecosystem: Environmental > Aquatic > Marine > Oil seeps ... | reverse complement strand
TTTATGATCAACGGTGTCTTTTTCAATATCGCCGAGCATGTCTTCTGATATTTTCTGCATACGAGCTTCTGTGTAACGCATTGCCGCAGGATTATCTCCATCAACAGAACCAAAGTTCCCTTGACCGTCAACCATTAAATATCTTTGACTCCAAGGTTGTGCCATTCGCACCATTGAATCATAAACTGAGGTATCACCATGTGGATGATATTTACCCAACACTTCACCCACAATTCTAGCTGATTTTTTAAAAGAACCTGTTGCTTTAATCCCTAATTCATGCATGCCAAAAAGCACTCTACGATGTACAGGTTTTAATCCATCTCGAACATCAGGTAAGGCACGTGATACAATAACCGACATCGAATAATCAATGTAGGCTGACTTCATTTGTTCCTCAATATTAATAGGAATTATCTTCTCTCCGTCATTCATATATTTCTAGTTATTTATTTAAGTCAAAATTACAAGGTAGCAATTTACAATTTTTAGTTTTTTTTAAGGTATTTTGATTCCTTGTTTTTAGACTACTTATTAACAATTTTTAAAGAACCACTCGTTATCTATCTACCAGATAATCAGTATTATATAAATAATTTTTAAAGATTTTTTAATCTGAATAAAATATTTAACTTTTAAAGACCAAAAAAAGGGCTAATTTTACAAGACTAAAACAGGTAAAAAATGCACGATAATTTTTCTCCAAAAGTAAAAGATGTAATCGCTTTCAGCAAAGAAGAGGCATTGCGTTTGGGACACGATTATATTGGGACAGAACATCTAATTTTAGGTATCTTACGTCAAGGCGAAGGTAAAGCCGTAGCCGTATTGACAGCTTTAGAGTGTGATTTAGAGAGTTTACGAAGAAAGTTAGAAGAAATTAGTCCAGCAAAAAATTTATTGCAACAAAACCCCAATAGAAGTTTGCACTTAACCAAACAGGCTGATAAAGCACTAAAAACTACGTTTTTAGAAGCAAAACTATACAAGGATTCTTCCATTAATACAGCACATTTATTATTGTGTGTGCTTCGTAATGATCAGGATCCTACTGCAAAATTATTATATCGTTTTTCAGCTACATATAATTTGGTTCGAAACGAATATAGAGATTTGTATTCTTCTAGCTCAGAATCAGAACAACCAAAAAGCGAATTCCCATCAGATGAGGAAGGTGCAGGAGAGCAACCCAAAAATCCATTTGAACCTGCTAAAAAACAACCTGTAAAGAAATCTAAAACACCTGTTCTTGATAATTTTGGACGTGATTTAACCTTACTTGCTCAAAATGACGAACTTGATCCAGTTGTAGGTCGTAAAAAGGAGATTGAACGTGTTTCTCAAATTTTAAGTCGACGTAAAAAAAATAACCCAATGCTTATCGGAGAACCTGGTGTAGGTAAATCTGCTATTGCTGAAGGTTTAGCGCTGCGAATCATTCAGCGTAAAGTTTCTCGTATTTTATTTGGCAAACGAATTGTTTCCCTAGATTTAGCCAGCTTGGTAGCTGGTACAAAATATCGCGGACAGTTTGAAGAACGGATGAAAGCTTTAATGAATGAACTTGAGAAAAATGATGATATAATCTTATTTATAGATGAAATCCACACCATAGTTGGAGCTGGTGGAGCGACAGGCTCTTTAGACGCTTCAAATATGTTAAAACCTGCTTTAGCAAGAGGAGAAATTCAATGTATAGGGGCAACGACTTTAGATGAATATCGTCAAAATATTGAAAAAGATGGTGCATTAGAACGACGCTTCCAAAAAGTCATCGTAGATCCTACATCTGTAGAAGAGACAATCGAAATATTACACAATATAAAAGATAAATATGAAGAACATCATAACGTAACCTTTACAGATGATGCCGTAGAAGCTTGTGTAAAATTGACTAATCGATATATGACCGACCGCTTCTTGCCTGATAAAGCTATTGATGCTATGGATGAAGCTGGTTCGCGCATACATATTACTAATATTGTAGTTCCCAAAGAGGTTTTAGGTTTAGAAGAAAAATTAGAAGCAATTAAAGCAAAAAAAACAAATGCAGTAGCCACTCAAAAATATGAAGAAGCTGCTCGTTTGCGTGACGATGAAAAACGAATTGAGGATGCGTTGCAAATCGAACAAAAAAAGTGGGAAGAAGCCTCAAAATTACATCGTGAAATAGTTTCTGATGAAAACGTTGCAGAAGTCGTTTCTATGATGACAGGTATACCTGTTACACGAGTCGTTGAAGCAGAAAGTAACCGTTTAAAAGAATTGCCACAACTTCTTAAAGGCAAGGTGGTTGGACAAGATGAAGCTGTTGATAAAGTAGTGAAATCCATCCAACGAAATAGAGTAGGTCTCAAAGATCCAAATAAACCTATTGGTTCTTTTATTTTCTTAGGACAAACAGGTGTTGGAAAAACTCAATTGGCAAAGGTGCTATCTAATGAGTTATTTGACTCTGAAGAATCACTAATTCGAGTAGATATGAGTGAATATATGGAAAAATTTGCTGTATCGCGTCTTATCGGGGCTCCTCCAGGTTATGTAGGATATGAAGAGGGAGGTCAATTAACTGAAAAGGTCCGTCGCAAACCTTATTCTGTTGTGTTGTTAGATGAAATAGAAAAAGCACATCCTGATGTATTTAACACCTTACTTCAAATTTTAGATGATGGTTTTATTACGGATAGCCTAGGTAGACGTGTTGATTTTAGAAATACCATTATTATAATGACTTCTAATATTGGCTCTCGTCAACTAAAAGATTTCGGACAAGGTGTTGGTTTTGGCACTTCTGCCAAAAAAGAGCAAGAAGAAGCCCATGCAAAAAGTGTGATTGAAAATGCGATGAAAAAAAGCTTTGCTCCAGAGTTTTTAAATAGAATTGATGACGTAATTGTCTTTAAAGCTTTGGAACGTGAATCGATTCATAAAATCATAGATATTGAGTTGAAAAAATTATTTAGTAGAATTAAAGATTTAAACTACACCTTAACGCTAACCGATGCAGCAAAAGATTATGTGGCAGATAAAGGTTTTGATAAAAAATATGGTGCAAGACCTTTAAAACGTGCTATTCAAAAGTATGTTGAAGATGCTTTAGCAGAAAAAATTGTTAATTCAAAATTAAAAGAAGGCGATAGTATTATCATGGATTTTGATAAGGAAAAAGAATCTCTGACGATTGAAATCATTGAAGGAAAAGATCAAGAGCAAATAGTAGCAGATGACAAATCATAACAATTATTTGATAAGAACATAAGATCAATCAAAAACAGCAATCCTCGCTTCAGTAGACTTAGCCATTTGTTTAGATTATTTTAATCAGTTAAACAAAAAATCAGGATAATACACAACTTATTTTTAAATAAAATACTCCGTAAATTACATGACATAGATTGTGAATTATTTCTTTAACTTACAAAGCAAATCATATATTGTTTTAAATAATTATATGATAAATTGCTAGAAATAGTATTTAAAAAAGATGAAAAAATTACTAAACTTTCTAATTGAAGGTACACTTTACGTCGCTCCTATAGGAATTACCGTATACATAATCTATAGTTTGTTCACCTTTATTGACAGCCTATTAGTTGATCATATTAATAAATTTTTAGGAGTTGATATTCCTGGTTTAGGCTTTTTAGCATTGCTTGTTTCTTTAATTCTTATTGGTTTAATTGGTCGCACTATTATTGCACAGCCTTTAAAATTTTTATTCAAAAAAATCATTTATAGAATTCCGCTTTTAAAATTTGTATATGATGCTTTTAATGATCTATTTAGTGCTTTTGTGGGAAAAGAAAAAAAATTTAATCAACCTGTTTTGGTAAAGGTAAATTTAAATTCAGATTTAGAAAAATTAGGATTTATTACAGAAGTAGATCTAAAAATATTAGGTGAGAATGATAAGGTTGCTGTATATTTTCCGCATTCTTATAATTTTTCTGGTGAAATGTTTATTGTTCCAAGATCAAACATTAAAGCACTTGACATTAACTCGAGTGATGTCATGAAATTTATTGTTTCAGCGGGTTTAACCGGATGGCAAAAAAACACAAACTAATCCTAAAAATAGCATACAAGTTTAACAGACACTGATATATCATAATTTTAGCACTATATATATTAGAACAAAACAATAAACTCTACACATTCATGCTCCGTAAATTACATCAAACCACAACTTTAGAAATTTACTCTGCAATAACAGATTCTGAGTTGCTTTTACCTTTTGCCGAGCAAGGAATCAGTGCAGGCTTTCCATCTCCTGCTGATGATTTTCTAGATATTTCTATTGATCTTAACAAAGAGCTCATCAAAAACCCAAGTGCTACCTTTTATGGTCGTGTAAAAGGCGATTCTATGAAAAATGCGGGTCTAGAAGAAGGCGATTTACTGATTATTGATAAGAGTTTAGAACCCGCTGACAACAAGATTGCAGTCTGTTTTATCGATGGTGAATTTACCGTAAAACGCATCAAGATTGAAGCCACATTAATTTGGCTAGTCGCAGAAAATGAAGCTTACCAACCCATAAAAGTAACTTCCGATAACGAATTTGTTATTTGGGGAATTGTCACAACGGTTATTAAGAAAGTGTAGTAGTTTATTCTATTAACAGCTTCCTGTTAACAAAACTTTTTTATTTTTTCGAATAAAACATCAATTTTTCTAAAACTTACATGTTGGTTGATCGTATCTAAGAAACTTAAAACCTGCTCTTTTCATGATAGTTTTACAAAACTACAATACTGTGATGTTGCAATTTTTTTTCTTTAATTAATATACCTAATATTAGGTATTTTGTAAACTAGTTCTGTTATATAACTTTATGCTTTATTAATTAACTATAAATCATAATGATATGAAAAGATTTTACATTTTACTTTTATTAGTTGCATTTTCAAATTCTTTTTTACATGCACAAGACTGCAATATTGGTAGTACGAGCCAAGCTGTTTTGCAGGATATGAGTTCAGATTACTTATTTGCTCAAAAACATACTCTAAATTCGAATGGAGTTTTACATTCTATAAATTTAATAGGAAATTACACAGGATCAAATGTTAAAATGGCTGTATATACAGATAATGGTGGTGTTCCAGGAGATTTAGTAATTGCATCAGATCCAAAACTAATTGTTGGCGGTACGGTATCTTTACCCGTAACAGCCACACAGTTATACCCTGGAGATTATTGGATTACAGCAGTTTATGATGCAAATGGTGAGTCTACTTTTGGTGATGGAAGTGCAACTACACACTATGTTTATATGAACTATGCAAGTAATTTTCCCACCACCATAACAGGTACAACTAGTTATGATGGTTATATGTTCTCCTATTTTTTAGAAATAAGTTGTGGCACACTATTAAGTGTTGAAGATGAAAATATGTTTAACCAAGTAAGATTATATCCTAACCCTAATAATGGTTTAGTACATCTAGACTTTGGTAATTCAAATAATGTTACTGTTAGAGTTTTCAATGCATTAGGCCAAGTGGTGTATTCTTTTGAAAATATCAAAAATGCTACTCATCAATTTGAATTTAGTGCTATTGCAGGTGTTTATTATGTTGAAATAGCTTCAGATCAAGGGAAAGAAACCCTAAAACTTATTAAAGAATAATATATCGAGATAACATGTATAAATCTTAAATATACCTAAGATTAGGTATTTCTTTTCATTTCTTTATGATTTAACTTTGAGCACATTAAACACTAATTACTCATCGAGAGATGTTTGTTTAATGACAAATTATGATGCTTATTGGTCTAGATGAGTATTCCATGTGTGATAAATAGTAATTAAATAAATAATTATGAAAAAATTATACGCACTACTTTTTTCAAGCTTTCTTACTTTAGTGAGCTTACAGGCACAAACAATAGAATTTTGGGGAATGACTAATGAAGGTGGTAACTATGGCACTGGTACCATTTTTAAAACAGATTCTAATGGATATAATCACAACCTTCAAAAGTCTTTTATGAGATATGTGGGGCAATACCCCTACGGCTCTTTAATGCAGGCAAGCAATGGAAAATTGTATGGAATGACAGATAGCGATGGGGCAGCAAATGATGGTGTACTATTCGAGTATGATCCAACAACCAGTACCTACGAGAAGTTAATAGATTTTGATAGTGATAATGTTAATTTAGGATCTAATCCACTAGGGAACGTGATTGAAGCAAGCAATGGAAAATTATACGGAATGACATATGGAGGCGGAGCAAATGGTATGGGTGTTTTATTTGAATATGATTTAGGAACAGCCCTTTTTAGTATAAAAGTAGATTTTGATGGAACTAATTTAGGAAGTTATCCTTATGGCTCATTAATACAAGCAAGCAATGGAAAACTTTATGGAATGACTACTTATGGTGGTACCTCAGATGTTGGTGTAATCTTTGAATATGATTTAACCACAGATACTTGTACAAAAAAGTTTGATTTTGATAAGGCTAATTCTGGAGGTAGTCCTGAGGGTTCTTTAGTACAAGCAACTAACGGAAAGTTATATGGAATGACTCCTCAAGGCGGTGCATCAGGCAACGGTGTTTTCTTTGAATATAACCTAACGACAGATACTTATACTAAAGTTTCAGAATTTGATGATATAACTTTGGGTCAACAGCCTTGGGGTTCTCTTATGCAAGCCAGCAATGGTAAACTATATGGGCTGACCTATTATGGAGGAACCGCTGGTAGAGGTGTACTCTTTGAATATGATACAACTACCGAAACTTATATCAAAAAATTTGATTTTGTAGAGACATCTTTAGGTGAAAATCCTTACAGATCCTTAGTACAAGCCAGCAATGAGAAATTATATGGAATGACCCCAGGAGGGGGCACTTCGGGTTATGGCGTTATTTTTGAATTTGACCTGACAACAGATACTTATTCAAAAAAAATAGATTTTGATGGTGAAAATAAAGGTGATTCCCCACTAGGTTCTCTAGTTGTAGCAAGTGATGGAAACCTATATGGGATGACTTATGAAGGTGGTGTTGAAAATGATGGTGTTCTATTTCAATACAATCCAATTACTTTAGCTTTTTCCAAAATGTTTGATTTTGGAGCTATAACTGAAGGAGGATTTCCAAATGGCTCCTTGATGCAAGCAAATAATGAAAAATTATATGGATTGACTGAATATGGTGGCGTGACTAATGATGGCGTTCTATTTGAATATGATCCCATTTTACTAACGTACACAAAGATACTAGATTTTGACTATGCAACCTTAGGAGCAAACCCAAAAGGTAGTCTTGTACAAGCAACAAATGAAAAATTATATGGAATGACTATGGGTGGTGGAACTTCAGGGAGTGGTATATTATTTGAATTTGAAATAGCTACTGGTGTATTAGTTAAAAAAGTAGATTTTAACAATGTTGACTATGGTAGAAATCCAAATGGTTCTTTAATACAAGCAAGTAATGAAAAACTATATGGGATGGCTACTTATGGTGGAACATCAGATTGTGGTGTTCTTTTTGAATATGATCTTAGCACTGACACCTTTACTAAAAAATTAGACTTTGATGGTTCAAATACAGGGCAATACCCTTATGGTTCTTTAATAGAAGCGGCTAATGGAAATTTCTATGGAATGACTTCTATAGGAGGAGTATCTAATGAAGGTGTACTTTTTGAATATAATCTAACTACTGATACCTATACAAAAAAGATAGATTTTGATGGTTCTACAAAAGGTAGGTATCCATATGGCTCTATACTAGAAGCAGCTAATGGCAAATTGTATGGTTTGACTTCTTTTGGTGGAATTTATGATATGGGAGTATTATTTGAATATGATTTAGCTACTGATACCTATACTAAAAAAATTGATTTTAATGGTACAGATTTAGGTAACCAACCTTACTACACATCACTAATTCAAGGAAGTAATGAAAAACTATATGGAATGACTCGTTTAGGTGGTGACTATAATTATGGCGTTCTTTTTGAATATGATATTACTACAGAAATCTTAACAAAAAAATTAGACTTTGATGGTATGTATATGGGTGCTAGACCATATGGAAGCTTGTTAGAGGTCACAACAGCAGGATTAAGTATTGACGAAAGTATGTTAGCTAATCAAACAATAGTTTATCCTAATCCTACTCAAGGTTTAGTAAATATTGATTTAAATAATTTGAAAGAAGTATCTATAAATGTATTTAATATTTGTGGGCAATTGATTTATCATAAGGATGTCATTAACATTACTTCAATCTATCAATTTGAGTTTAATAAAGAAGCAGGTATATACTTTATAGAAATAACTTCAGATCAAGGGAAACGAACCCTAAAACTTATTAAAGAATAATATATTAAGGAAAATTTTATACTTCTTAAATATACCTAATACTAGGTATTTTATTTACAAATGCAAATCTCTAATTTTATACTTTGCTAGTGTAACTTCTAAATCCTAAATAGCATGAGAACTAAGAACCTTTTTATTTCAATTCTTTTTTTTAGTTTATTGTTATTCAGTGTAAAAAGCTACGGAGTTCCATATCCTGATAGAATTCAATGGAATGCGTCACCCAATACTTTTATTATCTCCTTATACCAAGGCGTTTTAGGGCGTTCCCCTGAAAGTCAACAAGTTGTGAATACTTGGGCATCTAATCTAAATAATAGAAGCTTAACAAAGATTCAAATATTCTGGAGGTTTATTAATTCTACGGAATATATGAATTCTAGATGGTCAAGAGAGGCTAAAAATTATTCTGTGATATACAGATATATGGGAAAATATAACAATTCAAAAGAATACTTTGTTATTAATAAAAACGCATACTTTACAGGGCATCGTCAGGCTGGCGGTCCCTATGCTTATGGTGTGGCAACGGCATTACATTACTATTATCAATCGATTGAGGATACTAAAAGTAATTCTAATGGAATTAATTTATTTGACGAGGTGCCAACAGTGACAAATTTGATAAACTATCGTGGTAATAACGGAACTACTTATTCATTTCAAGTAACAGGTACAAATCAAGGTTCGGTTTGGGGTGGCTCAAACAGTGTTTATACCGACGACTCCGTTTTAGGTAAAGCAGCAGTCCATGCAGGGCTTTTAAATGTAGGCCAATCGAGGATTCTTAGAGTTACTATTCTACCAGGTCTAAATGGGTATACTGGCAATACAAAAAATGGAATTTCAACAACCAGTTATGGCAAGTGGTCGGGAAGCTTCAGGTTTGAATAGTAAAGAAATGTTGTAGTAATATGGGTCTGGGGAGGCATTAAAACAATAATTACAATGTACAAATTACTAATCTTATAATACTACTGACTATATATATAATAATCATTAACCAATAAGGCTACAATATTTAATTTTTAAATACTTTTTTATGAAAACAAAAAACCTTTTTATTTCGATTCTTTTTTTCAGTTTGATGTTCTTTAGTGCAAAGAGTTATGGAGTTCCGTATCCTGATAGAATTCAATGGAATGCGTCGCCCAATGCTTTTATTTCATCTTTATATCAAGGTGTACTAGGCCGTTCTCCTGAGAATCAACAGGTTGTCAATGCATGGGCTTCTAATTTGCATAACAGAAGTTTATCAAAACTTCAAATATTTTGGAAATTTATCAATTCTCGTGAATATCAAAGCTCAAGATGGGCAAAACAGCGCAGAGAATATACACTTTACTATAAATATATTGGGACTAATAGAAACTCAGTTAAGTACTATGCTTCAAAGCATGGTAGTGATTACCGTCATTCGGGCCCTTATACCTTTGGAGTGGCAATGGCACTCAGAAAGTATCACCAACTAAACAGTAGAAAAAACACTAGTAATCCCAACGAAATTAATCTTTTAGGAGTACCTGTAAGAGGTACTAATTAGATAAATGCCTTTAGTTCTCAATCATTATAAAAATCTTAAAAAAATTATTTCAAATACCTAACATTCAATATATTATCATTATGAAAAAAATTATTAAAATTTCAGTATTTTTTATTTTATTTAGTCTATTAACAGCTTCGAGCTGTGAAACCGAAGAAGATCTATGTGCCGATTGTATTGCTGCACAGGAACATTATTTTGAAGCACTTTCAAATAATTCTTGTAATACAATTGCCACATTAGAGGCTCGCGGAAAAGTTATTGATCGATGTGATAATGGCACTGCAAAAGCTGATTATTTAGTATCAGTCTGTGGCTCTATTGACACACCGACATATTCTTGTGATTAGCTTGTAAATAGTATAAACCTGAGTTCGACGTAAGATTTTTTCAAAGCCTACGTCGAACTCAGGTTATAAGTTACTTGACTTAATAAATCGTTTTTGGGGGAAAAATTGCCTTGTCTGATAAATATATTTAACCTTTGGTACTATAAAATAACGACAAGGCTTTTTTTTACACCAAAATATTTTGATTTGTAATTTACTTTGTGTGATTTTAAAACTCACAAATTTCTATTCTATTTTTAACTAACTTTGAGTTTTACATAAATGATGTAATGAAAAAACTAGTTTCACTTTTAGTAGTATTCTTTAGTTTGTCTCTATTTTCACAAACGATCAAACTAGATAGTTTGTCATCATTGTTAAAAAATGCTACAAGTGATTATGAAATTGCCAACGCAAATTTACAGTTAGCAAAGGCTTATGAAACTATTAATATTGCTAAGAGCAAAGACTTTTCTTTTAAATCCTTACAGTTCAAATCAAGTGACTCTTTAAGGGCGATGACTCACAACCAACTTGGGCGCATCTCTTTTTTTGAATCGAAACTAGATTCTTCTATTTATTATTTTAATAAGACAAAACAGTTTTTTGAGGGGACTAATAACCAAAAAAATGTTGCAGAAATAAAGATCAGTATCGGAGCCGTTCAATTAAAACAAGGAAATTATAATGCTACAATCAAAACCTTGACAGAAAGTGCTACATTCTTTGAAAAAATTAATGACCAACTTAATGCAGCTAAATGTTATAATAATATTGCCAGTGCTTTTGCAGAATTGAATAAATATCCTAAAGCTATTGAATATAGCACTAAAGCTTTACAAGTGTTTAACGAGCAAAATCAAATGCAATTTCAGCTTATCACTTTGTCTAATTTAGCGATGCAATTCTATAAAAATGGAGATACGCTACAAGCGATAAATAATAATTTAATAGCTGAAAAAATTGGAGTTAAAGTGGGTGATAAGCGCTCATTATCAATTATATACAATAATTTAGGAATTGTATATTTAGATAAAAACCCAAAGAAGGCTAAAGAATACATCAATAAAACACTTGAATTAAAAGAGGAATTAAAATTAAAAGATGGCATCGATATCGCCTTAAAAAATTTAGGTTACTTATACTTTAAGGAAAAAGACTACCCAAAAGCGATTCATTATTTCAAACAGGCTGAAAATCAAGCAAATGGAAAGCAACTTATTGCTGCTTATACTGGATTAAAAGATTCTTACAAAGCTTTAAATCGTTTAGAGCTCGCATTAAAATATTCTGAAAAAGAAACTTTTTTAACTGATAGTTTACTGAACACCGAGACCCAAAAGGAATTCTTAAAAATACAAACCAAATACGAAACAGAAATTAAAGAAAGAGAAATAGCTGAGTTAAAATCTAAAAATAGGGAGATTAGTTATAAGCAGAAAATGAATAACTACCTATTATACATGTTGTTAGGACTTTTTGTCATTACACTTTTACTAATCTATTTTGCTTTAAAAAGCTTGAAAAGAAAAAAACTTCTTGCACGACAGAATTTTACTCTTAAAACTAAGAAATTAGAAAAACTTTTAAAAAATCAAGAATTAGATGGTGTTGACGCCATATTAGATGCACAAGAAAAAGAACGTGCAAAAATAGCCAACGATTTACATGATAACCTTGGTAGTAAAATAGCAACCCTAAAACTTTATATAGACGAAGTAACTACTAATGAAAATAGTAGTAAAAATGAAAAAAATCAATTGGTTACAAAATTAAAGGATTTAGCCGATGAAACCTATAAAGAAATTAGAGCAATTGCCCACCAAAAAAAGTTTGGGACATTTATAGATATAGGATTAATACCATCCATTCAAGCTATTGCCAACCAAATTTCAAGTTCACATAAACTAGCGATAAAAGTAATTAATGTGAATGTTGAAAAACATATAAGTAATACCATTGAAATACAGATATTTAGAGTCATACAAGAATTGCTAACGAACTGTATAAAACATGCTAATGCATCAGAAATAATTATACAATTTTCAGTCTATGATAACATTCTTAATGTCACTGTAGAAGACAACGGAAAAGGATTTGATAAAAATAAAATTCCTTTTGGTTATGGGCTTAAAAATGTTGAAAAAAGAATAGAAAAGATAGGAGGGATCATTGATATTGATACAGACTTGGGGAAAGGAACAAGTATTATTGTAAACATAGCATTGTAAAACTAGTATGACTATAAAAATTATCATAGCAGATGATCATCAATTATTTATTGATGGAATAAAATCTATTCTATCTAAAGAAATTGACATTGCAATTATCGGTGAAGCAAATAATGGTTTAGAAATCCTAAGGCTCCTTGAAAAAGGCTTACAACCCGATATTATCCTCACAGATATTCGTATGCCTATTATTGATGGCGTCTCTGTAACTAAAATGCTAACAAAAGACTATCCAGACATACCTGTTTTAGCACTTAGTATGTATGATCAAAGTGCAGATGTTATTGAAATGTTAGATGCTGGAGCCAAAGGCTATGTAACCAAAATAGTTGAAAAAAAAGAATTAATTTTTGCTATTCATACTTTAGTAAAAGGAGAATATTACTTCTGTAAAGACTTGTCAAATGATGTAAAACAGTGGTTAGATATAGGGCTTAAATCAAAAACAAGAATACTAACTAGAAGAGAAAAAGAAGTAATACTACTAATAGCTAAAGGACGAACTTCTCTACAAATAGCACAGCAATTAAAACTAAGTAGGTATACAGTAGATACGCATAGAAAAAATATTCACAATAAATTAGGTATTAAGACAAATACTGGATTAGTCAATTATGCTTTAAAAAATTTAGAAAATTATTTTTAAGCAATCCCATTATCATACTCATATCTATATAATCTAAGAACTTTAGCTGTTTATAAAAAGCTTTTATTTACCTATAAATTGTATCTCGTATTTTTTAGTACATAACAAAAAATTATTGTGTTTTTGTAAATCTTGGATACCCAGTAGACCTACTAGGTTTTTAAAACCTAGTAGGTCTTGATAAATAATTTATATTCAATAAATTAATAAAATTTTTTCAATTTTTGTCATATACTAAACTCGTATTTAGTAAATATTCCTAATTTTAGACCATTAAATACTTATTTTACGTATTCTTAAAATTATTTTTTAACGAACTAATAATGTACGCATTAGTTGATTGCAATAACTTTTTCGCTTCTTGTGAGCGCGTTTTTCGTCCTGATTTAAATGGGAAACCCGTGGTGGTGCTCTCTAATAATGATGGCTGTGTTATTGCACGTAGCAACGAAGCCAAAGCATTGGGGATTCCTATGGGAGCTCCAGCCTTTAAGTATCGAAATCTTTTTGAAAAAAATCAGGTGAATGTATTCTCCACCAATTTTGTATTATATGGTGATATGAGTATGCGCATCATGAGTTTACTAACTGAAATGGCACCCGAAATAGAAGTTTATAGTATCGATGAAGCCTTCTTAGGCTTTAAAGGTTTTGAATTATTTGACATCGAAAAATATGGCAAAAAAATAGAACAAAAAGTCTATAAAGCAACAGGGATACCTATTAGTGTCGGTTTTGCACCCACAAAAACCTTGGCAAAAGTCGCCAATCGTATTGCTAAAAAATTTCCGAAACAAACCCAGAATGTCTATGTAATTGATACGGATAAAAAACGCAAAAAAGCACTTAATTGGTTGAGAATAGGCGATATATGGGGCATCGGCAGGCGTTTTAGTAAACGATTAGAAGCTAAAAAGGTATTTACGGCACGTGACTTCGTTGATCTATCTGATGCATTTGTACGTAGTGAAATGAGTGTGGTCGGTTTACGTTTAAAAAAGGAACTAGAAGGAGAGGAGACTATGACCTTAGAAAAATACAGCCCTAAGAAAACAATTGCAACAACACGATCTTTCGAAACCATGTATACTGATTTTGAGGATATTAAAGAACGTGTGGCAACTTTTGCAATAACCTGTGCTGAGAAATTACGCAAACAACAAACACATTGCAACAGCATCACAGTTTTTGTACACTCCAATGACTTTCGCAAGAATTTACCGCAGTATAGCAGAAATATACTTATCAAAACAGAATACCCAACACATTCTAGTGCCGATTTAATTCGCTATGCTGTTCTAGGTTTAAAAACGATTTTTAAACAAGGCTATCACTATAAGAAAGCAGGAGTCATTGTAGGAGATTTAACACGTGAGAATGAAAAACAACTAAGTTTGTTTAGTCGTGAAAATCCAAAACACCAGCCTCTGATGCAGCAAATTGATGCGATTAACCAATCAATAGGGCAGAATAAGGTAAAATTTGCCTGTCAAGATTTAGGGCGCACCTGGAAAATGAAACAAGAAAAATTATCACCAAGATACACAACTCAACTAGCTGAAATCATTGAGATCAAGACTTAAAAGTTGTTTCTAGCTGTCGTCGAGAATCGTCTATATAGTAGAAAAAATAGTTTTAGATTGAATATCCTATTCTTTATACACATCAAAACTACCGTCTGTATATAATAAAAGTACTTTAGCTAAGACCTTGGAACCTGTTCGTTCCTTAAACGGATTTGTAGGAGTCTCCTTTTCTTGCTTTTTAGTTATTAAGGGATTGGCTTCTTGTTCAAAAAGGGTAGGAGTAGCGTTAGACTGTCTTGCTGTGGCAGAAGTATTTTCTATACTACCAACACCTTTAACAAACCATTCAAAGCTTATAGCAGGGTATTTTTCTAGTATTTTAAGAATAAAATCAAGACTTGGTTTATTACGACCCGATAATAGGTGTGAAATACTCGATCGTTGAATTCCGATAGAATCCGCTAAACCTGCAGCTGATAATTCGTAGTGAACCATCAATTCTTGCAATCTATTGGAGAATAAGTCCTTGTTTAACATTGTGAACATTTATTTTGGTTACAAAAGTAATTTATTGTTTACAAAGGTACATAAATACTTTTTAATAAGTCTAATAAGTCCCAAAATTTATTGATTAATGACTTTATGATATGATATTTAATATACTGGTTAGCAATATTTTATAATTTTAATATATATTTTATCTATACGTGTGCCCAATGCAGGATTAACTAGTAAACAATTCTGCTAAAACGGGTAACAATTGTGATTAAAATTCCATTTTATGTCGGTTACAATTGTAAATTTAAAAGAGTTTACATTTGTAAAATATATATAGAAACAATGACATTCGAAAAATTATACACGAGCTATCAAGAAAAGGAATTAACTGGTTTATGGATTCACTACAAACAAATAGAACCTTATTTACAAAAATTAGATGCAAACATCTTTAAGCAGAAAATAATCGGAACTTCAGAAAATAATGTTCCCATACATTCCATACAAATAGGTACTGGAAAAACTAAAATCTTATTGTGGTCACAAATGCATGGAGACGAAAGTACTGCTACCAAAAGTTTATTTGATTTGTTTAACTTTGTAACCAATAATTATACGACTGATAAACAGCTTATTAAACTCTTAAATAGCAGTACCTTATTGTTTATTCCCATGCTAAACCCTGATGGAGCTTTGGCATATACGCGAGAAAATGCAGATGGAACAGATTTAAATCGTGATGCACAAACTTTGAGCAGTAAAGAAGCACAGCTGTTAATGTATACAGCAAAGACTTTTAACCCCAATTTTGCTTTTAATCTACACGATCAAACGAGTTTTTATAATATTACCGAAACTGATGTCGCCACAATTTCATTCTTATCACCAGCAGCAGAGGCAACAAGGTCGGTTACCAAAAGTAGGCGAGAGGCTATGTCGGTAATTGTGGCCATGAATAAATCCTTACAAAACTATATCCCTAATAAGGTGGGACGATACAACGATACTTTTAACGAAAATTGCTTTGGAGACAGTTTTCAAGTATTAGATTATCCGACGATACTAATAGAATCTGGTTATTATCCAGGTGATGAGACTCGTGAAGAGACTAGAAAATTCCATTTTATTGCCTTATTATCAGGTCTGTATGCTATTGCGAATCAAGAAAAACATGAAGAGTCAGCTTATTTTGACATTCCATTAAACCAAAAATGCTTTTATGATCTAAGAATCGATCAAGTAGTTTTTCAAGATAAATTAACTTCTATAGCCATCCGCTTTAGCTATAAACTTCAAAATGGTGTTTTAAAAAGGATAGTAGATGAAACAGAAACGATTTCAGGTAGTGAATTAGCAGGTAAAATTTTTCATAAAGTATTAGATGCCAAGGGTCAATTATTCACTGAATTGGATTTATAGCCCTATTTCTCTTCATTTTATATCAATTTTAGTATGTTTCTTAACAATAACATAATATATGTAGCTAATAATTAGATATTATGTATTATCTTTGCACTTTAGCGCTTTATAATTATCAAAACCTAAAAATATGAAAAGATTTATCATGGATGAGATCGATCATCAAATATTAGATACACTGATCGAGAATGCGAGAACTCCTTTTACAGATATTGCCAAAAAACTGAATGTTTCTGCTGGAACCATACACGTTCGTGTAAAGAAAATGGAAGAAGAAGGTGTCATAAAAGGCGCTACCTTAACTGTAAATTATGAGAAAATGGGCTATTCTTTTATTGCTCATATTGGCGTATTTTTAGACAAAACATCGATGACGAAAGAAGTGATTGCTGATTTAGAACGAATTCCTTTTGTCACGATTGCTTATATTACTGCAGGAAAATATAATATATTCTGTAAGATACGTGCAAGAGATACAACACACGCCAAAGAAATCATCTTTATGATTGACGAAATAGACGGTGTTTATCGCACAGAAACGATGATTTCACTAGAGGAGAGTATCAACGATAAGAAACGTTTGATGCATATGATCTTTGGTGAATTATAATCACCTTTTACCACGATAGACATGTTTGGAGTTAAAGCTGAACAAATCAACACTTTTTGGGAAATACTAGGTTTTACACTATTCGTAGTGTTTTTAACCTGGTTAGCATCACGAGGTATTCGTTATATACTTCAAAAAATTATCGTACGAAAGCGTCAAGAAGCTAGTAAAACGGCCTTGTTGTTTATGCGCAGTACGGTAAAAATGGTATTGGGTGTTTTGGCACTTATTTATATTATTTACACGATTCCGGTATTACGTGAAAAGGCTTTACTGATCTTATCAAGTGCTGGTGTATTTGCCGCTATTATTGGTTTTGCAGCGCAATCTGCCATAGCAAATCTAGTTTCGGGTGTTTTTATTGTAGTTTTTAAACCTTTTAGGGCTGGTGATTATATTAAATTAGATGATTTTCGTCTAGGCATCGTCGAAGATATTACCTTACGACATACGATAATCAATAACTTTGAGAATAAACGTTTGATTATACCGAATTCGATAATTAGTAAGGAATCCATTTTAAATCATACTATTGAGGACTCTCAGGTGTTATCGTTTAATAATTTTATTTTAGGGATGTATGCCGATATCGATCTTGCTAGAAAGATTATTACGGAAGAAGCCGCCAAATTGCCTAATATTATCGATAAACGTACAGAAGAAACTAAAGCAGCTGGTCAAGCACTCATTAATGTACGCGTAGTCAACACCAAAGAATCTGTGATTCATATGCGTGCCTATGTATGGATAGATGGTCCTGAAAAAGAGTTTCAAAACAAGTGTATTCTGCGTGAAAACGTACACAAACGGTTCATCAAAGAAAGTGTTAATTTACCGATTCCTTTACGTAAAATGATAAAGTAGTATTTGTCAGTACATAATTAGACCTTAAATAGACTTGTTAAATTATTCTATTTAACATAATATATATTATAGTTCTTTTTGTTAGTAATTTCTGTATAGCCGTATTTCGGGCTATTTAATATAATATCAGATATAACAGCGTAGCTTTATATCGACAGATATTATGTTAAAAGAAATACGCAGTATTCATGAACTCATATTAAAACAATAAGAATAATCTGAACAAAACTATTAGTCGTAAGTAGAAATATTTTTTAAACACTATAAATTTTAATTCTCTACAAGCGTTTTCTAATTTTAGAGAATCTAGAATATAAAGCCATTTTCCGTTTGGTGTTGATGAAATATACACCTGTTAAGAGTATTACCGCAGCAATAATGGATTGTGTGGTAATTTGTTCGTTTAAGAAATACCATCCTAAAGCCAAAGCAATTAAGGGATTCACATAAGTAGAAGTTGCTACTTTTTCTGGTGAAACTGATTTTAACAAAAAATTGAATGCTGTAAAAGCAACAATTCCACCAAAGATGATGAGTAAAACAATAGATACTTGTACGGGTTGACTCCATTCAGTCGGATACGTCCATTTTTCACCTAACAACAAACTTGCAATTACTAACATAATTCCACCAGTTAGCATTTGATAACCTGTATTGACAAAATAATTGGTCGGCAAATCTGCTTTTGACACAAATATACTCCCGTAACCCCAACTAATCATACAGGTGAAAATCATCAACATACCAATTGCTGTGTATTCATCGCTAATCAATTGTTTTTGACTGACTAACAGAAAGATGCCTATACTACCCAAAATTACGCCTATTATAGACATAAATTGAATTTTCTTTCCTTCTAAAATTCGCATTAAAAACAGGACTACTAGAGGTTGTGCAGATATTTCTAGAGCTGCAAAGCCGCTGTCTAAGAATTTTAAAGCCCAGACCACTACTCCATTCCCATAGGTTAAAAACAGAAAGCCTGCAATACTTGTATTGATTAATTGTTTTTTAGAAATACGTAAATTATAACCAAGTATTTTTGAGATAACAAAAATTAGGACACTCGCACTTAAAAACCGAATGGAAGCCAACATCATCGGTGGCAACTCAGTTACGGCAATTTTATTCCATAAATAGGTAGAGCCCCAAATCACATAAATAGCAAAAAAAGCGAGAATAATCAGTAAGGTTGATTTTGATTTTGGCATGTAGCGATTCTAATTCGTTTTTTTGCGTCTCTTGATGATGGGTTCTTGACTTGTGGTAGCTACAGGTTTTTGTTGTTTGAGGTAATTGGCTAGCATCTTTTCAATCAACTCATCTTTTGTAAGGTGATGGAAAATAGTTTTAACGGTATCCTTAACATGCTGATCTACTTCATGATTGGGTTTGGTTTTAAAGACTTGTTTTGCCCATAAAAACGTATTGTTATCCTCAATATTCCGTGCGTTTGGTTTTTTATAAACCTTGAATTGAATACCTAACTCACGTTCAAAATCAGCGATTTCTTGCACTTCTTCTTGTTGTAATACTGTTAATGAAAAGCCTTTTGCACCAGCTCTTGCTGTACGACCGCTTCTATGCACATAGGTTTCATAAACATCTGGCAGATGATAATTCACAACATAAGATATCTCTTTTACATCAATTCCTCTGGCTGCTAAATCCGTAGCAACCAAAATATTTATATGACCTTCTCTAAATTGTCCCATGATGCGATCACGAATGGGTTGTGATAAACTACCATGCAGCGCTCCTGATGAAAATCGATTGATGGCTAAATTTTTGGCTAGTTTATTT
>Ga0209633_10002076_pt1 | contig 19823 bp, 18 predicted proteins | sample Cruoilmetagenom1_FD_187290 | JGI IMG/M metagenome (GOLD analysis project Ga0209633, IMG submission 187290) | Oil polluted marine microbial communities from Coal Oil Point, Santa Barbara, California, USA - Sample 1 (SPAdes) (version 2) | ecosystem: Environmental > Aquatic > Marine > Oil seeps ... | reverse complement strand
AAGGCTAAAGACTGAAGAGCTTCAATACTATTATCTTAAATCTGTCTTACTCTTCAATCAATACCCACTCTCCTTTTTCAATTAAGGGTATCGCTTGCTTATATTTCACCTCTTTATTTGTACCATTGACTACATTTTTAATAGTGACACGTTCATTTCTGCCAATTTTACGCTCTGCTCTTACAATGGTCTCGGTTACTTGTTGGGCTTGTGTTTGGTTTGTCTGCGTGGCATTATGGTCAAATTCAGCTTTGCTTAAATTTACTTTTTCTCTTTTTTGTTCACGTGCTTGCTGCACTTGATCTGGGTTTTGGTTGGGTAATGCACCTTTAAATAAGAAAGACACCACTTCTTTGTTTACATCGTCAATCATTTGTTTGAATAACTCAAAAGCCTCAAATTTATAGATTAGTAATGGGTCTTTTTGTTCATAGGTTGCATTTTGAACATAGGTTTTTAACTCATCCATTCTACGTAAATGTTCCTTCCAATTATCATCAATAATGGCTAAGGTAATGTTCTTTTCAAAATCAGATACCAATTGTTTTCCTTCTGTTTCGTATGCTTTTTTTAAGTTCGTAACAACATTTAAGTTTTTAATTCCATCAGTAAAGGGAACCGAAATATTTTCATAACGACTACCTTCTTTTTCGTAAACATTTTTAATCACTGGAAATGCAATGTCGGCATTACGTGCTATTTTATCTTGATAATGTTTTTGAACGGAATCAAAAAGTGAGTTGGTCAATTCATTTTCAGACTTACTTCTAAATTCCTCAGCACTAAAAGGAGAAGCTGTAGATGAAAATTTAATCAATTCCATCTCAAAGCTTTCAAAATCATCACTTGCTTTATATTCATGAACAATAGATTCACAAGTGTCATAAATCATATTGACAATATCAACTTGTAGTCGTTCTCCATCTAAAGCATGACGTCTACGTTTGTACACGACTTCACGTTGTGCATTCATGATATCATCATAATCTAACAAACGTTTACGAATACCAAAGTTGTTTTCTTCAACTTTTTTCTGAGCTCTCTCAATAGATTTAGAAATCATGCTGTGTTGAATGACTTCACCATCTTTTAGTCCCATACGGTCCATCATTTTAGCAATTCGTTCTGAACCAAAAAGACGCATTAAATTATCATCTAGGGCAACGAAAAATTGTGAGGATCCTGGATCTCCTTGACGTCCTGCACGACCTCTTAACTGTCGGTCGACACGTCTTGAGTCATGTCGCTCGGTACCTACAATTGCTAAACCACCAGATTCTTTAACTTCATCAGTTAGTTTTATGTCTGTCCCACGTCCAGCCATGTTGGTGGCAATGGTTACCACGCCTGGATTACCAGCTTCTGCAACAACATCGGCTTCTTTTTTATGTAATTTGGCATTTAAGACGTTGTGCTTGATTTTTCGAATATTCAACATCCTACTGAGCAACTCTGAGATCTCAACAGAGGTTGTTCCAACTAAAACAGGACGATTTTTGTCAACTAAGTTTGCGATTTCGTCGATGACTGCATTGTATTTTTCTCTTTTAGTTTTAAAAACTAAATCATCAAGGTCTTTTCTAAGTAAAGGTTTGTTGGTGGGTATTTCAACGACATCTAATTTGTAGATTTCCCAAAATTCACCAGCTTCAGTAATCGCTGTACCCGTCATACCTGATAATTTACGGTACATTCTAAAATAGTTCTGTAGCGTAATCGTTGCAAAGGTTTGTGTTGCATCTTCAATCTTTACATTTTCTTTAGCCTCAATTGCTTGGTGTAGCCCGTCTGAATAGCGACGACCTTCCATAACACGACCTGTTTGCTCATCGACAATCATGATTTTACCATCCATGATTACATATTCGACATCCTTTTCGAATAAGGTATAGGCTTTAAGCAATTGATTCATGGTATGAATACGTTCGCTTTTCATTCCAAACTCTCTAAAAACTTCTTCTTTTTTGGTGATTTTTTCCTCATCGGATAACTCACTTTTTTCGATATATCCTACTTCCATACCAATATCTGGAAGGACAAAGAAATTAGCGTCACCACCTTTACCTGATAAGGCTTCAATACCTTTATCGGTTAGCTCAATGGAGTTGTTTTTTTCATCAATTACAAAGAGTAGTTCTTTATCTACCTTAGGCATTTCACGATTGTTGTCTTGCATGTAAAAACTCTCTGTTTTTTGCAACAATTGTTTAACACCTTCAAGAGTCAGGAACTTTATGAGGGCTTTGTTTTTTGGCAAACCTCTAAAAACGCGTAATAATAAAAAACCACCTTCTTCTGTTTTTCCTTCTTTGATTAATTTTTTTGCTTCTGCTAAAATTCCATTTAGGTAGCGTTGTTGTGTGTTAATTAAACTATCAACACTTGGTTTTAGTTCGTTAAACTCATGGCGATCTCCTTGAGGAATTGCACCTGAGATAATCAAGGGTGTACGTGCATCATCGACCAGTACAGAATCCACCTCATCCACAATTGTGTAATTATGAGGTCTTTGTACTAGATCATTAGTTGAATGAGCCATGTTATCCCGTAGGTAATCAAAGCCAAATTCATTATTAGTACCATAGGTTATATCTGAGTTATATGCTTTTCTACGAGCTTCAGAATTGGGTTGATGATGATCAATACAATCGACACTAAGTCCATGAAATTCGAATAAAGGTCCCATCCAAGCGGCATCACGTTTTGCTAAATAATCATTTACCGTTACAACGTGGACACCTTTACCAGATAGTGCATTAAGATATATGGGTAGTGTTGCGACTAATGTTTTTCCTTCACCTGTCATCATTTCGGCAATTTTACCTTTGTGTAGAACAGAACCACCGATTAATTGTACATCATAATGAATCATATCCCAAGTGATGGGTTTTCCCATGGCATCCCATGAATTACTCCATTGTGCTTTTTCGTTGTCTAAAACGATGTAGGGTTTTGTGGCGGAAAGTTCTCTGTCAAAAGATGATGCTGTAACTTCAACTTCCTTATTTTCAACAAATCGTTTAGCAGTTTCTTTCATCACAGCAAAAGCTTCACCTTGTAATTCATTTAAGACCTCTTCTGATACTTCATAAGCTTTATCATTTAACTTGTCAATTTGGTCATATATGCTTTCTTTCTCATCTAACTCAGCTTTTTCTATTTGAGCTTCTAATGTTGCAATCTCTGTATTGAAAGTTTCAATTTTTTTAGCAATATGATTTTTAAACTCTACTGTTTTATTTCTAAGTTCGTCGTTCGAAAGTTTTGCCATAGCAGATTCAAAGCTATGTGTCTTATCAACAATGGGTTGTAATTCTTTAAGGTCTTGTTTTTTCTTGTCACCAACAAAAACTTTTAAAACGGAATCAAGTATTTTCATTATAATTTATTTTGTTTTATGTATTACTTATATAAGTAACTATCAGTATTTTAGTACTATTTCTTTTTTTGAATGGAGTCCAAAAGTAAGCAAAAAAAAAGCCTCTTTAGAGACTTTTTTTACTTTTTTAATGGTTGTTTTTTTAGTATTCATCCTCATTCCAGAGAAAATCCTCTGTTGTAGGATAGTCTGGCCAAATTTCTAAGATCGTATCATAAGATTCATCATCATCATCTTCTATATCTTGTAAATTTTCGACGACTTCAAGAGGAGCTCCTGTTCTGATTGCGTAATCGATTAACTCATCTTTTGTCGCTGGCCAAGGGGCATCTGCTAAATAAGATGCCAATTCTAATGTCCAATACATATTTTGAAAATTATTTAATTTTTTGCAAAAGTAATTTTTTTACTTAAAAAGTCAAGTATTTTTATAAAAAATTAGAAATATTTATTTTAAAGAACGTCTAGGTATATTTAAATTATTGTGGAATCCAAAGAATTTCCGCTACCTGTAGGTCTTTTGACAATTTCCGTGCCAACACAAATAAGTAGTCAGATAGTCTGTTTAGATAGCTGAGAATATGATTATTTACGTGGCTTTTATGGGCAAGGTGTACACAAATGCGTTCCCCTCTACGGCACACATTACGGGCAATATGACAATATGACACCGTAGTGTGACCTCCTGGAAGTATAAAGTGCGTCATAGGGGGCAATTTTTCATTCATTTTATCAATTTCTTTTTCTAGAAATAAAATATGCTGCTCCTTAATTTTTTCAATTTTTAAACGCTCTTTGCCACTTTTTAGTTTTTCTTTTTCAGGAGGAGTTGCTAAAATACTGCCCATGATAAATAATTCATTTTGGATTTTTAGTAAACTGTCTTTTGAGGTTTGGTCGATGGGTTGATCTCGAACTAAGCCAATATAGGAATTTAATTCATCAATGGTTCCATAGGCTTCAACGCGTATATTGTCTTTTGATACACGACCACCACCAAATAGTGAGGTTTCCCCTTTATCACCTGTTTTAGTATAAATTTTCATTTTTTAAGTTTTATGATAAAATCTTGTTTAACTTGTTCTTTTCTGAAAAAAACTAATCCTATATCAAAAAGATCTATACTGACTTTAGTTTTAGGATGTTTTTTGATATATTCCCATGCTTCTTCCATCTCTTTTTCTCGATGAATTGCATCAAAAATACATAAAGTATCGTTATGAACACTTTGTAAACTATTCATAAAGTAGCCAAATGTTGCATTTTTTTGAGGATTCCCATTAAAGTAAATAAGATCGAATTTTTGTTGTTTTAAAACTTTTGGAAGCAGCACATCAAAGGAACCCGTTTGTATTTCAATATTTTTAAATTGATGTTTTGTTAGGTGAAATTTTGCTTTCTCACTTGTGTTTTTACAACTTTCAATAGTTGTTATTTTAGCAGTAGGAGCTCCAATATTTAATGCTGTGGTATCTAGACCCAAAGAAGTGCCTAATTCTAAAATATTTTTGGGTTTAAAATAGCTTGAAAGCTTGAGCAAGAGTTTTGTTTTTTTTAAACTTATCTCTGTTTTTTTAGTTATTTGAGAGACGTTCCTTTTATTTGATTTAAAGGTTTTAGAACCTGTACCAAAATCTGTTGCTTCAATAATATCATCATCTGCTAAAAGGTCTTTTTTATAATTAAAATATTTGTTCAAGTTTTTTTTTTCAATAGGTTTTTCAAGAGCTTTTGTAATTAAATTATAGACAAAAGGAGAGTGAATGCGATGTTTTGATTTTGCTTTTAGGCAATATTTTGAAAAGGCAATTAATGCGTGCCACATTTTAATAAATTTATAAGTGTAAATAATAATATATTTTCAAAGAATGAGTAATTTATTCAGAGCTAGCTAAATTACATGAATTAATTTTATTACTAGTTTTAATCACTTATATTTGCGGGTAATAAATTAACTTTAACGATGAGGGAAATAGGTGTAATTTTATTTTTTATCTATACATTTGTATTTTGTAATACTCACAAGGATAGCGCGAACCTTCAGGGTACTTCATTAAAAGGTGCTGTTATCAAAGAAATAAATAATAAGTTTTATCAGTTACAAGAAGCTGATGTTTTACAAATTGAAATCAAATTAGGAAAATATTTTATAAACCTTGCAGATATATTTATGACTGTAAAATATTGATTAAAAATTTGTAATGAAAAACCAAGGATTACCATTTGATTTTAACGAATTTTCGTCCCTATATTTTACACACTATTAGTTAAAAATACCCTTAATACCTTTTTTAATTGAATTTAAAAATAATACTAATTAATGAATACTAAAGTTGTTAAATTTGCAGTAGTTGGTTGTGGACATATCGGTAAAAGACATGCTGAGATGATCGATAGAAACTCATCGGCAAAATTGGTTGCACTTATTGATGTAAAACCTCAACATGAATTAGGCATTGAAAACTACCAGGTTCCTTTTTTTCAATCACTTGCTGAGTTTTTAAAATCAGATGTACAAACTGATGTGGTTACAATTGCAACACCTAATGGATTTCATGCCTCCCAAGCAGTTGAGGCTTTAACAGCAGAAAATCATGTAGTAGTTGAAAAACCTTTGTCTTTAAACAAAGCAGATGCTGAGCAAGTTATCTTTAAGGGTTTACAAGTTTCCAAACAGGTTTTTGCGGTCATGCAAAATAGGTATTCACCACCATCCGTATGGATTAAAAATATCATCGATCAAGGTTTATTGGGTGAGATTTATTCTGTACATATCAATAGTTTTTGGAATCGAGATGAACGATATTATACACCTGATAGTTGGCATGGTAAAAGAGAATTAGATGGGGGAACTCTTTTTACACAGTTTTCGCATTTTGTGGATGTGATGTATTGGTTATTTGGTGATATTACAAATATCAAAACAAAGTTGCGAGATTTTAAACATCAAGATTTAACAGAATTTGAAGATGCAGGCGTCGTGCAATTTGAATTTGTGAAAGGAGGTATCGGGAATTTTAATTTTTCTACTGCTGTTTATGACACCAATATGGAAAGTTCTCTTACCATCATTGCAGAAAATGGAGCTGTTAAGATTGGAGGGCAATATATGAATGAAGTAGAATATTGTCATATAAAAGATTATGAAATGCCCAAATTAAAACCTACGAATCCAGGTAATGACTACGGTTCTTATAAAGGATCAGCGCAAAATCATCACTTTGTCATTCAAAATGTTGTAGATGTCTTACAACATAACGATGCCATTTCGACCAATGCGCTCGAAGGAATGAAAATAGTTGACATTATTGAGCGAATTTATCAAAGCGCCGAGTAGAATAAAATGAATTTTTGGTTAAAAATTCATTAATGCACCTTCAATATATACTTTTTCGATAAGATTACTTCCAAAAGAGTAAGGAATAAAGGTATAGGATGGTATTTCTTTTGTCAGTATAAAATTAGCTTTCTTTCCTTTCGTGATACTACCATGTGTTTTGGATAAATTCATGGCATAAGCACCATTTATAGTCGCTGCATTGATGGCTTCTTCAGGAGTTATGTTCATTTTAATACAGGCTGTAGCCACTACAAAGTTCATGTTACCACTAGGCGATGAACCTGGATTATAATCAGATGCTAGGGCAAGTGGTAAACCAGCGTCAATTAATCTTCTAGCTGGTGTATAGGGTATTCCTAAAAAATAAGAGCAGGAGGGAAGCGCAACAGGCATCGTAGTACTATCTTTTAAATCTTGAATATCTTGCTCAGTAACAACTTCTAAGTGATCTACACTTAGGGCTTTATTAGATACGCCAACTCCTACGCCTCCTATGCTATTAAATTGATTTACATGAATTTTTGCTTGTAATCCATAGTTTTGTGCTGCATCCAAAATTTTAATTGTTTGTAGCGTACTAAAATAGCCAACTTCACAAAAGACATCGACAAATTCAGCCAATTGATCTTTTGCAACTAAAGGGAGCATATTATTGATAATTAGGTCTACATAGGCATCTTTATTGTTTTCAAATTGTTTGGGGAATGCATGTGCTCCTAAAAATGTCGCTTTAATAGTGATTGGATACGATTCATCTAGTCTTTTGATAACCCGTAGCATTTTTAATTCAGGAATTGTATTGAGTCCATAACCCGATTTTATTTCTAAAGCACCAGTTCCTAAACTTATAACTTCTTCAACACGTTTACTTGCTTGTTCATATAAATCCTCTTCACTAGTTTCATGTAGTTTTTTAGCAGAGTTTAAGATGCCACCTCCTTTATTGGCAATCTCTTCATAAGTTAGTCCATTTATACGATCTGCAAATTCTCCTTCACGATTTCCCGCATAGACTATATGTGTATGGCTATCACACCAGGTCGGTAAGATCATCTTACCCGTGCAATCGATCGTTTTTTTAATGGATTTATAATTTAACTGATCCATACTTCCAAAATCTTTGATGAGTCCATCTTCAACCAGTAAAAAAGCGTTTTTTATAGTGGGAAGTATTTTCATAGCATCACCTGAGACTTTATCAAGTTCGGTTTCACGAATTTGTATCAGTTCTTTGATGTGGATGAATAGCGTCTTCATTTTTTTAGTTTACGTTAGGATTAGTTTTGAGATGATTTTCTCACCAAAAGCCTCATTCATTATTTTGATGATTTTATCTTTTCCATAACTTAATTCTTCTCGTAGTACCGATGAGTTTAAATGCACGAACAATGTTTCGCCTTTTAGCGTAATTTTATCGGTATAATTTGCGACGCCATTTCCCATCTGCTCAACCCATAATTCTTCAATAGTTACCTGACGGAGACCTTTTGTTAAATTATTCTCTTTTATGAAAAATTTCATTAATTCTTCAATCGAATTCTCTTCATTATGCCTCGTGTTTTTTTTCACTATAAATTGAATATCTTATAAGTTTGTTTGGTGTTTTTGACAACCTTTTCTGTTCGCTCATAATGCGTGTCACTAATAAAAATTTGACCGAAGTGATTCTTGTGAACCATATTGATCAATTTACGAACACGCTCGTCATCAAGTTTATCAAAAATATCATCTAATAGAAGTATTGGCGTGCGTTTTGACAGTTTTTTGATAATATCAAATTGTGCCAATTTTAAGGCAATCATAAAAGATTTTTGTTGCCCTTGACTTCCAAATTTTTTTATAGGGAAACCATCAATAAGTAAATCTAAATCATCTCGATGAATCCCCACACTTGTATATTGTAGTACCCGATCTTTTTCAAGTTTTTGAACTAAAAGATCAGCTAATAAATTGCTATTTAACTGCGAACTATATTGTAGTTCAACTACTTCATTTCCATTAGATATAGCTTGGTAATGTTCTTTGAATATTGGAATTATTGATTTTAGAAAGCTAGTTCTTTTAGCATGAATGTTTGTTGCATATTGAACCAGTTGAGCGTCATAGACCTCTAAACTTGTTGCGTCAAACGTACGATTTTTAGCAAAGTACTTTAAAAGAGCATTGCGTTGCGATAAGACTTTGTGATAATGAATTAAGTTTTGTAGATAGCTTTTGTCAGATTGTGAAATGACATGATCCATAAATTTTCTACGAATATCACTGCCTTCAATGATTAAATCTCTATCAGATGGAGATATGATAACCAACGGAATGCTGCCTATATGTTCAGAAAAACGTTCATATACTTTACCATTACGTTTTACAACTTTTTTTTGTCCTTTTTTATAACTACAAACGATGTGTTCATCACGATCAGCATCATTAAAGTTACCTTCTATCATAAAAAATTCCTCTCCATGTTTTACATTTTGTGAGGTAATCGGGTTAAAATAACTCTTAGTTTGTGATAGGTGATAAATTGCATCGAGAATATTAGTTTTTCCTACACCGTTATTCCCTACCAAACAATTTATTTTGCCATCAAAATCAATAGATTTAGAGCTAAAATTTTTATAATTAATAAGTTGAATACTTTGTAAATACACTTTGTAGTTTTAAGATGGTAAAGATACGATAAGAATGTAGAAATTTGAATTCTCGATACATAATTAACTTTTTATGCATATCCTGTTCTAGTAGCCGTCTTTGTAACTCGTTTACTTTGTAAAATAAATCACATTTTAATAAAAGATTTAGGTATTTAAGATTTTACTTTACAGATAAATAATGTATTTTTGCGCCTATTCAAATTTATAAGCAAATGGCGACGTACAAAAAGAAAGATAAAGTTGCAAAACAATTTAGAAAAGATCAAGCAAGTATTGATTCAGCAAGTACAACAGAAGGAGTATTTGAAGGATTAGATTCAGGAGCTAATAAAGCTGAGGAATGGATCTTAAAAAATCAAAAGGCTATTTTAGCATTTATAGGAGTAGTATTAGTAGGTGTTTTGGGTTATATGGCCTATATGCGTTATGTGCAAGAACCTGCAGAAGCTAAAGCGGCAAATGAATTAGCGTATCCAAAAGCTTATTTTGATCAAGCCCTAGCGACGACTGTAGATAACGATTCATTATACAGCTTAGCACTCAATGGTGCAGATGGTAAATATGGACTTTTAGAAATTGCTGACAAATTTAGTAGTACAAAAGCTGGTAATTTGGCGAATTACTATGCTGGTGTTTCTTATTTAAAATTAGCAGATTATAAGAATGCAATCAAATATTTAGATGATTTCTCATCAGATGACATCATGTTAGGTCCAATGTCAAAAGGTGCAATGGGTGATGCTTTTGCAAACAATGAGCAACCCGAACAAGCTTTTGAATATTATGAAAAAGCTGCTAACTTAAACGAAAATGATTATACAACTCCTATGTTTTTAGATAGAGCTGCAGCTATGGCTTTGACAATTGGCAATCATAAAAAAGCGGTTGAATTATATACACGTATAAAGACAGATTTTGCCTCATCAAATGCGGCTAAGGATATTGAAGGTAAAATAAATCAAGCAAAATATACTACGAAGTAAGTAGTTGCTTTTTTAGGATAAATTATAGAGCCTCGCTTAGTAAGCGGGGTTTTTTAATGCCAGTTTTAAGACGCTTACAGGGTGCATTGTTGTGCGTTTTGTGCCAGCTACTATTTGATGTCTACAGCTAGTACCCGCCGCAACACAAATGCTTTTTTTATCTATTTTTCGTATGCTTGGAAAAACAGAATCCTCACCAACTTGCATACTGATTTTGTAATGTTCTTTTTCATAACCAAAAGATCCTGCCATACCACAACAGCCTGTATCTAAAACACGTGCTTTGAAGTTTTTTGGTAGATTTAGCATTGCAAAAGAAGCATCCATGCCTTCTAAAGATTTTTGATGACAATGTCCGTGAATTTTTATGTCAAGAGCAAGGTCATTAAAGTCATTTGAAGTCAATTTTTTGTTTTGAATTTCTCTATTAAAAAAGCCTTCGATTGTATAGGTGTTTTGTGCTATTTTTTTAGCTGATTTTAAGTCATTGGCAAGACGTAAATATTCATCTTTAAAACTTAAAATAGTAGATGGTTCTATACCAACGAGTGGTAAATTCTCTGTGATAAGGTCTTTAAAAATAAGAATGTTTTCATTGGCTATTTCTTTGGCTTTATCTAATAGACCTTTTGATATATAAGCTCGACCGCTTTCTGCATGTGATACCGTTTTAATTGTGTAGCCAAGACCTGATAAGAGCTTGTAAGCATCTTGCCCTGTTCCGACATCATAATAATTAGTATATTCATCGATAAATAGGAGTACTTCTCCTTGGGTGCCAGCTTCTTGTTTAGGCTGTTTTTTTAACCATTTTCCAAAAGTAATAGCAGCTAGTTTAGGAATATTTCTTTCAACAGCGATGCCGGTTAACTTTTTTACACTAGTTGTATTCAATAAAAAATTGCTAACATTCGGAAAAACAGTCCCAATTTTATTTAAAGATGCGTTATAAGCAAATAGTTTACTCCTAAAAGGGATGCCATTTTCTTTTTGATACTGATATAGAAATTCAGCTTTTAAAGTAGCGACATCTACGTTACTTGGACATTCTGAGGCACAAGCTTTACAACTTAAACAAAGGTCAAAAACATCATACAATTCTTTGTGATTAAATCTATTGGGTTTATTAGAATGTGTTAAAAATTCACGTAAGACATTTGCTCTGGCTCGCGTGGTGTCTTTTTCATTTCTAGTCGCTTTAAAACTTGGACACATCGTCCCACCACTTTCAGGTAACTTGCGGCAATCTCCAGATCCATTGCATTTTTCTACTGTTCTTAATATACCTAAATTGTCCGTAAAATCATAGATTGTATCGATGATTGGCTCCACTCTATCGGGCGAATATCTTAAGTTTTTAGTCATCGGTAAACTATCGATTATTTTACCTTTATTAAAAATGTTATGAGAATCAAAAGTATTTTTTATTTCTTTAAGTAGATTGTAATTTTTTGCTCCAATCATAAAAGGTAAAAAACTTGCTCTGACGATTCCATCGCCATGTTCACCACTTAAACTTCCTTTATATTTCTTGACGAGATGTGCTGTTTTATCGGTGATTTCTTGAAAAAGAGCAACATCTTTTGATTTTTTTAAATTTAAAATGGGACGTAAATGCAATTCGCCCGCTCCTGCATGCGCATAATAAACAAAATCTTGTTTATAGGGTTTCATGATTTTTTCAAAGTCGTCAATATAGTTTGGTAGATCCTCCAAAGCAACGGCTGTATCTTCAATACAGGCAACTGCTTTTTGATCACCTATAATACTACCTAATAAACCAAGTCCTGCTGCTCTTAAATCTGTTGCTTTGTTAATATCATTAGCTTTCAGTTGTGGATAGGCATATCCCATTTTGTTCTTTTGTAAGTCTAAAATGAGTTTATTTGCTAAATCAGTAACTTCAATTTCGGTATGTGCAGAAATTTCAAGTAATAAGATAGCTTCGGGATCTCCTTGTATAAAACTACGATTACTAGCTTGGGTTCGATTATTCTTAGTTTGATCTAGAATAATCTTATCCATCAATTCGCACATGTACAAGTTATGTTTCATAGCGACTATTACTGCTCTTAAAGCAGTAGACATATCATTAAAATGTACAGCTACTAGAATGTTGTATTTTGGTGGTAACTCGTCGAGTTGCAGGGTGATTTCGGTTGTAATAGCTAAGGTGCCTTCGCTACCACAGAGTATTTTTGCAATATTAAATGCTTTATCTGATTTTTTAAAAATGCGGGTATCTAATAAAGCATCGATTGCATATCCGTTATTTCTTCGATGAATTGATTTTTTTGGGAATTCATTTGTAATTTCTTTTTGTATTTCTTTGTCTGACAATCTCTTGATTAGTACTTGATAGATTTTACTCTCTAGCGAATTGTCTTTTATTTTTTTTTCGATTTCAAGTTTTGAACTATTCTCAAAAACAACTTCAGACCCATCACTTAGTATCGTTTTGAGAGCAAGTACTTTATCTCGAGTAACACCATATTGTATGGAAGTTGTACCACTTGAATTATTACCGACCATACCACCTATGGTGCACCTATTTGTCGTTGAGGTGTTGGGGCTAAAAAAAAGGCCATGCGGTTCTAAGAATTTATTTAATTGATCTCGGATAACTCCTGTTTGTACTTTAATCGTCTTATTTTCGAGATTAAAGTCCAATATTTTAGTAAAATGTTTGGAAATATCTACTATAATTCCATCGCCTACACATTGACCACCAAGGGAAGTCCCAGCGGCGCGTGGAATTAATGTTAATTTATTCTCTTGTGCATAATGAACAAGTTTTTTAAGATCACTAGTATTTTTAGGATAGGCAACAGCATGAGGAAGTATACGGTAGACTGAAGCATCTGTGCTGTAGATGTGCCGATGTAATAGGTTAGTATTGAACTCTTTAATAGGTGGTTTAAATGCCACAAATTCTATTCTTTAGAAATTATTTTAACAAAAACAATAGGTTGATCAACCTTGTTAATTTTTGCCATATAAAAGGGTTGTGTCATAATTTGTGTTACCATTCCACTTGGTGTTATTTCTTTGTAAAAAACGCTAGTTGTATTTTCATTAGAGTATATTCTGTCAATTTCAATTTTATATCCACCAGTGTTTTTTTCTCCCATAAAAAGAGTGAGTAAACTCTCATTTTCAAAATCAATATGCGGAATTTTTATTCCAGGACTTTTGGTTGAGTTTATTATTTTAAAAATATCTGCTAATTTTTCAGAATTATCAATGCTAAGGAATGAAGTCTCTTTATGGTTACTATTGCTTCCTCTAGATATTTCTGTAAAAGGAATCGTCTTAACAGTCATTGGAACGTTGTCCGTTTGTTCCACAAGTGTTTTTGTTTTACATGAAAAAATAAGTAAAATTAATCCGATAGATATAACAAAAAATATAAAAATAGACTGCCTCATAAATGAATTATTTAAGTACTCAAAAATAGTAATTATTTATGACAATTTGCTATTTAATCTCATTTGCAATAAACTCTGTACGTCGGTTTTCAAGATGTTCAATATTAGAACAAGCTACATCTTTTTTACAATGATTTAAAAGTTGCGTTGCCCCAAATCCAATTGCATTTATTCTAGTACTGTTTATACCTTTTTTAATGAGATATTTTGCGCAGACATCTGCTCTTTTTTGAGTTAAACTTTTTAGGAACTTTAAATCACCTCTAATATCTGTATGAAATCGGATTTCAAGATTCATATGTTGATACTTTTCCATCAAGGCATATACAATGTTTAATTGTGTCGCGGCTTTGGGTGTAATACTAAAATCATTGGGAATAAACTCTATAGATTCTACTAGTATTCTATTTTCATTATTTATTTTTTCAAACTCTTTAATAGGAAAAAGTTCAAGTTTTACATCATGATTCAAACTGGATTTCGAAGTAAATACTAATTTGATATTTTCAGTATGATTCTCATATTGAGCACTTATTTGATAGCGACTATCACAGTCTAACTCAAATGAAAAATGCCCAAACTCGTCGGAAAGGCTTTCTTTTATAATTTTGCCATTTTGCTTCAGGTAAACAGTTGCGCCAGGCATCATCTCACCAGTCTGTTTACTAGAAATTGTTCCGTTAACATGGTTAAGACAATTAGTTGTTGCTTTTTGTGAAAAAATGATATTACTTATAAGAGTAGCTAAAATTAAAAATGTTAAGCGCATTTTGTGGAAATTAAGGGGGTTAAAAAATTCCGTAAACTTGTTAAGTAAATCGGTGTAAATAAAGGTTTTTTTTACTGCATAACTACAAATTCAATTCGTCGATTAGCTCTATGCTCGGCTTCAGAGCATTTTACATCTTTAGCACAGTGATTCACTAATTGGGTATCGCCATAACCATTAAATTCTAGACGATCTGCTTCAACACCTTTGTCAATTAAGTAATTCCCAACAATATCTGCTCTTTCTTTTGTAATGTTTAGAGCGTACTCTGCCTCGCCTTTACTATCTGTATGTACATCAACACTTACTCTTATGTCGGGATATTTTTTCATGATATTTATCACCTTTTTGAGTTGTTCAGAAGCTATTAAACCAATCTCAGCACCATCAATTTCAAAATTTACATATTCCAAATCAATTAATTTATTAGTGTCTTTAAAGATGAATTCGTTGATTGGATATAACATTAACTCTAATTCTTTGGCTTTTCCTTTACTTGAAGAATAAATAATTTTAGAGTTCATTGTAAAATTTTCTGAACGTGCACTTATATTATAGCGAGACCCACAATCTAAGTTAAAACTGAAAGATCCATTTTCTCCAGTTAGAATGCTCGAGACCAATTCACCTCTTTTAAATAATTGCACAAATGAATTAGGGATTATTTCATTGTTTTGGACATTTTTAACAACACCTGTCAGCGATAAAGTACATCCTTCATTCGATTTAAAGTTGCTATTTAAGGTGTCTTGTGAAAATCCGATATTCGAAATAAAAAGAAATAGAATTGTAGTAAAAAATATCCTCATGGTGTAATATGTTGGGTTAAAATAATGTATAAAATTAAAGTTTTTTTAGTAAAAAACAAAATTAATTGATTTTTTAAAATGTTGTAAAACAGCATTTTGTGTTATTTGCTCAAATCGACACATTTATTAATATGCAAAATGAATGCCAAATTCATTTTTTTTTGTAATTTTAGAAAACATTTATTAAACAATATACCTATGTCTAAACACTTTGAAGTTACAGGTTATCTAAATAAAGAAGAAACCGTGCATACACTTTCAGATTTTAAACTTAAAAATACATTTGTAGTGATTGCAGATAAACCCTATCCTGGGTATCACTATCATAAGATAGATGCTAGAATGATCGAACAAAACACAACCGTTTTTTTGATTACTAAAAATAGAAATACTTGGGCAAGTATTATTAGAGCTTCTGAAAAAATTAATAAGTTTTTAGATGAACCGATTGATGCATCCTATGCTAATTTAGATCTTTTTAATGTGCCTCATTATGCGATTCGTATAAAAGGTTTGAAAAATATGGAAGAGCTCGAGACGATACAAAAAGCGTATCAGGAAGAAGGTTTTGCATTTATGAAAAACAAACGAATGTTAAAAGCACGTCCAACTTTTTTTAAAGTTAAAAGGTTTTTTACTATCAAAGAAGTGGAAGAAGGTATTTATAAGGATGATGAAAGCATGTTCTATTTTACCATCAATAGAAAAGTAGAATGGGAATTATTTCGAAAAATGACTAGTAATGTAAAAAGTAATATTAGCAATAATAATTATGATGTAGTAGATGGTGCTTTTTATATGAATCACAAATTAGTTGACTTTATTCGCGTGTATAAACCTGACTGTGATATTGCTTTGTTAAAAGAAATAAGAGAAAAATATCAAAAACAAATACAAAAATATTTTTAATACTTGATAGTATTAAAAAAGCCATTTTGAGCATTTCAAAATGGCTTTTTTTATGTATTCTTAAGTCAATTAATCTTCTAATGAAGCTAAATAACGTTCTGCATCAAGGGCTGCCATACAACCCGACCCAGCTGCTGTTACAGCTTGACGATACTCTTTATCTTGCACATCACCAGCAGCAAAAACACCTGGTTTGTTGGTATGTGTTGAATCAGCTTTTGTAATCAGATATTTTGTTTGGTCCATTTCTAATTGCCCTTCAAATAGACTTGTGTTAGGTGAGTGACCAATTGCAATAAATACACCCGTTACATCAATAACTTGTGTTTTTTTTGTGACATTATTTATGGCACGAACTCCAACTACTACTTCATCTCCAAAAGCTTTCTTTTCTCCAAGCACTTCATCGATTTCCGTATTGTATAAAACAGTAATGTTTTTAGTATTGTTTACTCTTTTTTGCATGGCCTTAGAAGCACGCATTTCATCACGACGTACCAACATGGTCACATTCTTGCAAATTTTAGCAAGATATGTTGCTTCTTCAGCTGCTGTATCTCCAGCACCTACTACAATAATATCTTGACCTTTGTAAAAGAAACCATCACAGGTAGCACATGCAGAAACACCACCACCTTTAAGTCTTTCTTCGCTTTCTAGACCTAAATATCGTGCACTAGCTCCAGTAGAAATAATAACGGTTTCTGCTTCAATTTGTAGATTGCCATCTACTTCTATTTTATGGATGTCACCAACTTTTTCGCTCAATTCAACTTTTGTGACAACTCCAAAACGTACTTCAGTCTCAAAACGTTCTGCTTGCGCTTTTAAATCTTCCATCATTTTGGTACCATCTACTCCTTCTGGATAGCCAGGAAAATTATCAACCTCTGTTGTGGTAGTTAGCTGTCCACCCATTTCTAAACCTGTATACATCACAGGTTTCAGATCTGCACGCGCTGCATAAATAGCTGCTGTATAACCTGCAGGTCCCGAGCCTATTATTAAACATTTAATTCTTTCTATTGTATTTGACATAATATATTACGTTTATTTATGATTCATTCTTTTAAGTCGCAAAAATAGGCTATTTCATACAACTGTTTTTATTTTTCTAATAATTTTCAAAAATGCCACTATCATTTTTATTTATTTGTAACAATTGTGTCAATATTACGAGTGACTTTCTGTAGTTTTGCCAGCTAAACAGTTTATAATGGCTTACGATTTTGGTTTTTTAAATAGTATTGAAGAATTTGATACAGCATTACAAGAACATGATGCACTAATTGTATATTTTAATTCGAGTTCATGTAATGTAGGTGAAGCGTTAGCTCCCAAGGTAATGAAGTTGATAGCATCTACTTTTCCAAAAATTAAATTCTTTTATGTAGATCGAGAGATGAGTCCTGATATTGCTGGGAAATATTCAGTTTTTGTGGAGCCTACAATTCTTACTTTCTTTGTAGGAAAAGAAACACTTCGTAAGAGCCGTCATTTTAGTATGGATGAGTTAGAATCTGCTTTGTCAAGACCCTATACGTTACTTTTTGAGTAAAAAAACACATCCTTCTTTAATTTAATAAAGAAGGATGCATCATTACATTAACTTAATCAATCCATTATTACTTTTTTGATGAGTCAAAAAATTTAGGGGTAAAAATTACCATAGTATAGAAGGTAAAGTTTGTACCAGCATCAGTTACTTTTCTCATTGTATTGAAATCATCAGATGGCATACCATAAGAGAAACCATTCATCCATTTAATATCTTTATTAATCTTACGGGTATAGGTAAAGTCAACAGTGTTTGCCATGGTGCCTTTGTCAGCAATAAATATGTTAGGAGATTCTATTGATCCAATATTTACTTTTGCATTTGTAACAGTAGAAACATTACTAAATTCAAACCATAAAATATCTTTTGGACTAAGTTTATAACTTGCTTTAAAATTTAGATTCATTAACCCTGCATTTCCTGTACTTGCTGGTGTTACAAAATAATCTAAAAAACCTTCATAATAAGGGTGACGTGCACCGCCCAATAAATTATATGTATGTACAACGTCATTGTAATCAGCATCAGTATCTTTTGCATCATGACCAGAAAGGCGTTCCATCTTTGCAGATAATTCTAGTTTTTTGCCAAGAGTTCTATAACCTAATTGCGCCGTTAACATATTAGCACTTATTTTCTTACCACTATTATTTTTACCGTTTTGAATGAATGCGTTAGCTACACCAAAGATTCCATCTTTCCCTTTTTTAGTTGCGTTATAATTGAAATGCAAACCTTCAGTTCCAGTGATGTAAATAACATTTTTTGTCCCTTCTTTTTGGTAGCCACTAGCAATCGCCATTAAAGAAACATACATTTTATCATCAAAATTCTTTTTTAAATAAAAGAAATTTTGTGTTTGTACTGGATTTACCGTTCCGAAATAATCAGTTACACCACTATAATCATTTCCTGTTTTTTCAGTAAATGAATTTCTACTGTTGTAAGAAGCACTAATATCAAAACGTAATCCATTTTCTTTTTTGTTATACGTAAATGTAGCCGCATCATAAGTCATACCTGTATCCCACCAATTACGCCAAGAGATATGGCGTTGGTCGTCATACTTCATTTCTTGTCGTCCTAACTTTAAATTACTATTGGTAAATTTAAAATTAACCCAAGCTTCATAAATATCCATATTATTATAGGATTTACCTTGTACACCAGTTCCGTTCACGATATTAGCATCACCCCAAGTTCGTACGTCTTGAACAGAAAGTAGTGTGCTATATTTTTCAGTAGCATAACGTAGGTTTAATCTGGTACGTTGACCAATATGAAATGCAGCATCAGTTTCTTCTGCTATGGGAGTTTTGTAACCGTGTAAGGCTTGACCTCTAACACGGTATTGGGCATCAATTTTAAACTGTGCATTCATGTTTAGTGCAACAGTAAACAAAACGATAGTGAGTAATAATTGTTTAATTTTCATATTTATATATTTAGTTATTTGTGAAAATGTATAGAAAACCTGCCCGTTTAAAGTGTCGGGCAGGTTTGTGTATTAATCTAAAACTATTCAACTAATTCTTCTACAACTACATCATATCCAGCAATTTTTTTAGGGGTAAAGGCGTGCCAATCTTCTTCTTTATTTTTCATCTCTGTATTCATAAAGCTATTTGCACCATAAGCTAAAGCTTTAGCATCATATCCTAATAGTTGTAGATATGCTGTTACAAATGCAGCATGTTGTCCTGTATAACAATAGGTTACAACCTCTTTGTCAGTTGGTAGTGTATATAAGTCAGCAGTTGTGCTTAAAGATTTTTTAGGTGTATATTGAACAGCTCCAGGTACATGACCTAAGTTGTATTTTGCTTCTGGCCAATAGTTTACAGTGTAATAATTTGTAGGATTACCAAATAATTCAGGAGCTTTAACTAATAAAGATTTATAAGGTGTATTTAAAGCTATTTGTGCTCGAACTTTTAAAATCTCTTTAGCATCGGTTTTTCCTGTTTTTAGACTAGGATAATCCCCTTTAGCAGGTT
>Ga0209633_10002075_pt1 | contig 19831 bp, 18 predicted proteins | sample Cruoilmetagenom1_FD_187290 | JGI IMG/M metagenome (GOLD analysis project Ga0209633, IMG submission 187290) | Oil polluted marine microbial communities from Coal Oil Point, Santa Barbara, California, USA - Sample 1 (SPAdes) (version 2) | ecosystem: Environmental > Aquatic > Marine > Oil seeps ... | reverse complement strand
CAGAAGGAATGGCTGGAGGCGGGCTATCCGATACAACGGATCGCAATCAATCTTTCGGCCAGACAATTTTATGAGCCGGAATTTGCAGGTCAGATCGAAAAGGTGTTAGAAAAAACTGGATTGGACCCGAAACATCTGGAACTGGAGATCACCGAATCCATCCTGATGGAAGATACCAAACGAACCAAGAACACCCTATTGAGATTGAGCCAGATGGGTATCGGGCTGTCGCTCGACGACTTTGGCACCGGTTATTCCTCGCTGGCATACCTCAAGCATTTTCCGATCGATAATGTCAAAATCGACCGTTCCTTTGTAATGGATCTCCCTCAGAATGAGAATGATGCGGCTATATCCACCGCTATCATTGCGATGGCACATACACTTGGACTGTTGGTGATTGCCGAAGGGGTGGAAACCGAAGAGCAGTTTCATTTTCTAAAAAATCAGCAGTGTGACGCCATTCAAGGTTATTTTTTCAGTCGGCCTCTGCCCGAGTCCGAGTTCGAATCACTGCTGAAGAATCCGGAATGTATGGTCAGGCAGGTTCAGGGACGCAATGCGGGTGAAGGATCATCCATCGATTCTTCTGCCGGAGCCAACTTCTCTCAAATTAGGCAAAGCGAGACAAAGCCAATCAGTCTGGCTTTGTCCAGCGGCCGTTCATAGAGTGTAAGGCATACGGTACAAAGCGCAAGCAAATACCTCGCTTTATGCCCCAATTTATTGAGAAGTTACGTGCAACGCTCATTGGTTTGGGCGGCCATGAATCAACTGCTCGACCACGGATGCGTCGGCCAAAGTGCTGATATCGCCCAGATTGTCCAGATCGCCCTCGGCAACCTTGCGCAGAATCCGGCGCATGATTTTCCCCGATCGGGTTTTGGGCAGACCGGGCGCCCACTGGATGACGTCCGGGCTGGCGATCGGGCCGATCTCTTTGCGGACAATCTGCACCAGTTCCTCGCGCAGCTTTTCGGATGGCTCGATCCCGGACATCAGCGTGACGTAGGCGTAAATGCCTTGCCCTTTGATGTGATGCGGAAAGCCGACGACCGCGGCTTCGGCGACTGCCGGATGCAATACGAGGGCGCTTTCAACTTCCGCCGTTCCCATGCGATGGCCGGAGACATTGATGACATCGTCGACGCGTCCGGTGACCCAGTAATAGCCATCCTCATCCCGGCGTGCGCCGTCGCCGCTGAAGTACAGGCCCGGGAAAAGCTTGAAATAGGTATCGACAAAGCGCTGGTGATCGCCGTAAACGGTGCGCATCTGCCCGGGCCATGAGCGTTTGATCACCAGATTTCCCGAGGCCGGGCCTTCCAGCTCATTGCCCTGATCATCCACCAGCGCCGGCTCGATGCCGAAAAACGGCAGTGTCGCCGACCCCGGCTTGAGGGCCGTGGCCCCTGGCAACGGTGTGATCAAAGCGCCGCCCGTCTCGGTTTGCCACCAGGTATCGACGACCGGACACCGCGAATCGCCGACCACATGGTAGTACCATTCCCAGGCCTCAGGGTTGATCGGCTCGCCCACCGTGCCCAGTATTCTCAGGCTTTTCCGGCTGGACCGCCTGACGAAGTCATCGCCGCGCCCCATCAAGGCGCGGATGGAGGTCGGTGCGGTATAAAAAATAGTGACCTGGTGTTTGTCCACCACCTGCCAGAACCGGCCGGCATCCGGATAGGTCGGGACTCCTTCGAACATCAACGTAATAGCGCCGTTGCATAAAGGCCCGTAAACGATATAGGAATGCCCGGTGACCCAGCCGACATCCGCCGTGCACCAGAAGATGTCGCCGTCATGGTAGTCGAAGACATACTTGTGCGTGATTGCGGTGTAAAGCAGGTAGCCCCCGGTGGTATGAAGAACGCCTTTGGGCTTTCCGGTTGAACCGGAGGTGTAGAGGATGAAGAGAGGGTCTTCCGAATTCAACGGTTCAGGCGGGCATTCCGGAGAAGCCTCGGCGACGGCCCGGGCATAGTGGACGTCCCGGGGGGTGCTCCACGGAACCTTTTTGCCGGTCACTTCGACGACGATGACGGTGTGGACCAGCGGGCAGGACTCCAATGCCGTGTCGACGTTGCTCTTGAGTGGAACGGTGCGGCCGCCGCGAACGCCTTCGTCCGCAGTGATGACCACCTCGCAGTCCGAATCCAGGATGCGGTCTTTCAGCGCCTCCGGGGAAAAGCCTCCGAACACGACCGAATGGACGGCGCCGATTCTGGCGCAGGCCAGCATGGCGATCGCCGCTTCCGGTATCATAGGGAGATAGATGGATACCCGGTCGCCCTTTTGTACGCCCCGGAGTTTGAGAACATTGGCGAAGCGACATACCGCTTCATGCAGTTGGCGGTAGGTGAGTGTTTTCTCGTGCGCCGGATCATCGCTTTCCCAGATAATTGCGGTCTGCTCACCCCTGGTATCCAGATGCCGGTCGAGACAGTTGTACGAGGCATTCAGTTCGGCGCCTTCGAACCATCGGATTCGGGGCTGGTGAAAATCCCACTCCTGAACCGTGGTCCACGGCTTGAACCAGGTGACGAAACGCTTTGCCTGGTCGGCCCAGAACGCATCGGGCTCTTCTATCGAACGGCGGTACATCGTCGCATACTGTTCGTGATCGATGTGAGCATCAGCCGCAATGGCTGGCGGTACTGGATAGATTTTGACCTCGGACATGAACTTTCCTGTGATCGGTGCACATCGGTGTGATGGCGTCGGCGCCATTATATAATGATGAATGCGCCGTTGCATCGAATTTGAGAAATCCCTTTCACTCGTATATAGTGCATGCACTTTTTATCTGCCGGACCGGGAACTGACATAATGAGCGCGAAACGTGATCGTGAATACGAACACCAGGCGATCCAACCGAAAGCAAGACACAGCATCCATAAGACCATTCTGGAATGGTTCTCTTCTCAACACCCGGGTTTTCTGCTCGATGCCCCTGCCGGGTTCGGCCATTTGGGAATGAAGCTGAAAGAGATGGGATACACGGTGACCAGCGGTGAAATCAACCCCGAAATTTTTGCGGTCGACGACCTGGAGTGCATCTACACCGATTTGAACAGAGAAATCCGGGCACCGGACAACAGCTTCGATTACATCTGCTGCGTCGATGGTCTGGAGCACATGACCGATCCCTACCAGGCGGTCAAGGAGTTCAGCCGGGTTCTGAAGCCGGGCGGGTATGGTATTTTTTCCATCCCGAACTATTCCAACATCGAAAAACGGATCAAGTTTTTGCTCTACGGCCATTTGACCAAACCGCCCCGCCTGGATCTCTATCTGGAAAGCGGGTGCAACCTGTTCGAGTTTCACAATACGCCGTTGACCATCACCCAATTGGACTTCATCTTCGCCATCAACAACCTGGAAGTCGCCGATATCAAAAGAAATGCGCCCAAGCTCAAGCAGAATATATTGTATCCGCTGGTCTGGATGCTGAAGTTGGTGAGTCGACTCAGTTCGGAGAAGAGCAGGAAAAAACATCGTACCGACCTTACGCTGGATGACCGCGTCGTGATGGGCGGCAACAATCTGATCTTTGTCACCAGAAAACGGGAGACGCCGCTCGTCCCGGCCTGACTGCCCGAATATGCCAAAAAGCGCTGCATCAAAGAAACGGCCGGCCAGGAGCAAACGGAAAAAATCGAGCAAGCGAAGCTCAGGCAACGGCTTTTTTAGGGGGCTTGTCAAACGTGTTCTGCTGTGGACGCTCGTTGTTTTCACCTTCCTGTTTCTGACCTATCTCGGTTATCAGGATTACACGGTTCGACAACTGTTCGAAGGCAAGCGCTGGTCTCTTCCGGCTCATGTCTACGCCAGTCCGTTGGAACTTTATAGCGGCTACGCCATCGGTGCGAGTGAGTTCGAAAACATTCTCGAAGCGCTTCATTATCGCGAAGACCCCCGCCTCTCCAGCGAAGCGAGCTATATTCGCACCGCTTCCCGTATTACTCTGAGAACCCGTCATTTCCGGTTTTGGGATGGGGAGCAGCCCAGTCAACGGCTCCGGCTGGTCTTTTCCGGCAATCAGCTCGAACGGATCGAGCCGGTCGGACGATCGGATTCGCTCGCATTGCTGCGTCTGGATCCGGTTCAGATCGGCAGCTTTTATCCGGCACTGAAGGAGGACCGTATTCTGGTTCAGCTGAAACAGGTGCCGCACTCCTTGATTCAGGCTCTGTTGGCGACCGAGGACCGTGATTTCTATCACCACCATGGTATTTCGGTCAAAGCGGTGTTGCGAGCACTGTTGGCGAACATTCGTGCCGGCGGCATCGTGCAGGGCGGCAGCACCATCACTCAGCAACTGGTCAAGAATTTTTATTTGACGTCAGAGCGCAGTCTGTGGCGGAAGATCAACGAAGCCTTCATCGCGCTGATTCTGGAAGCCCGCTACGACAAGAATGAGATCCTGGAAGCCTATCTGAATGAAATCTACCTGGGGCAGGACGGCGTCCGGGCCATTCACGGTTTCGGTTTGGCCAGTCAATATTATTTCAGCCGCTCGCTCGATGAACTGAAACTGCCTCATCTCGCGCTTTTGGTGGCTTTGGTGCGCGGGCCGAACCATTACGACCCCAGACGTTGGCCCGATCGTGCCTTGAAACGCCGCAACCATGTCCTCGATGCCATGGAACAGGAGGGTTACATCAGCCGCAAGCAGGCGGATGCGGCCAAACGGCAGCCTCTGGACGTCTCCCGGGACGGCCACTGGGCCAGCAGCCGATATCCGGCTTTTCTGGATCTCGTGCGGCGGCAGCTGCGGAAGGAATACCGTGACAAAGATCTGACGTCCGCAGGTCTGAAAATCTTTACAACCCTCGACATCCGTGTTCAACGGGCACTGGAAAGCACGGTGACTCGAACGATCGAGCGTCTGGAAAAACGTCGTGGCGTTGCCAAGCTGGAAACCGCGTCGATCATCACGCGAAGGGAAGGGGGAGAAATTGTCGCTCTGGTTGGCGGTCGAAACCCGCGGCAGGCCGGATACAACAGAGCATTGGATGCGGTGCGGCAGATCGGTTCACTGATCAAGCCGGTAGTTTATCTGACCGCGCTCGAAGATCCCGATCGCTATACCATTACCACGCGGCTCAACGATACTGCTATTCACCTCAAGAGCGGCGGAAAAATCTGGGCTCCGAAAAACTACGACCACAAAGAGCATGGAGCGGTGCCGCTGCATACCGCCCTGGTGCGTTCCCTTAATCTCGCCACCGTTCATTTGGGGCTCGATATCGGCATCGCCAGGACGGCAAAGACCCTGCGCAGCATGGGCGTCAGCCGGCCGCTCGAGCTCTATCCGTCGCTGCTGCTGGGAGCAGCGGCTCTGTCGCCTATGGAAGTGACGCAGCTCTATCAGACGTTGGCCGGCGATGGTTTTGCGACGCCTTTGCGCGCGATTCAGGCGGTCATCGCCAGGGATGGCGCACCGTTGCAGCGTTACCCGTTGACCGTACGCCAGGCTGTCGATCCGGCGGCTGCTTACATTACCAACACCATCCTTCAGGAAGTGATGCGCATCGGCACCGGTCGTTCGGTTTATTCAATGATTCCGAAAAGCCTGAATGTGGCCGGCAAGACCGGCAGCACCGATAAGCTTCGCGACAGCTGGTTTGCGGGCTTCAGCGGGGACTATCTCGGTGTGGTGTGGGTCGGGCGGGACGACAACCGGCCGGCCCGATTGACCGGTTCGAGCGGTGCCTTGAAGATCTGGGGCGCGGTGATGAAAAAAATCAGCCGTCAGCCGGTAGACCTGATTCCCCCTGAAGAGATTGAAATGGTGTGGGTCGATCCTGCTAGATCATTGCGCGCCGATATAACCTGCCCGGGTGCGGTGCGCTACCCGTATATCAAAGGTTCTGCGCCGAAGAGGTATGCACCGTGTGCCCGGCCACCGCAGGACAAAACGCGTTCCTGGTTCAGCGATTGGTGACCTCGATGAGATATTTCAGATTCCTTCTGTTGTTGATGCTCGCACTGCTGCAGTTCGCCTGTGCCGAGATGCAGTTCGTTCAGAAAGAGGCGGTGCACACGCCGAAACCGGAGCGGGAGCCGGCACTCCGGGAACCGACGGTCACCGTCAAACCGGTTTCGCCGCCGCCGGCGGTGACCATTCAACCGCATGTCGAACAAGCGCCTGTGCGGCAAGCGGCACCCGCCGAGCAGAGCGGAGCGCCGTCGCAGGCGGCGGTGCCACCGGCGGTCTTGGCATTGATGAATGAGGCGGAAGCGAGCCGGACTCAAGGCAATTTCGATACAGCGGTGGCCAAGCTCGAGCGTGCGCTGCGCATCCAGCCGCGCAATGCGGCGCTGTGGCATGAGCTGGCCAGCGTCCGTCTGCAGCAGCATAAGCCCCGTCTTGCCGAAGATCTTGCAAGAAAATCCAACACCCTGGCGCGTCATGATCGTGCATTGAAGAGGAAAAACTGGGAACTGATCGCTCGGGCCCGGCACTTGCAGGGGAACGAGGAAGGCGCGCAGGAAGCTGAACAGAAAGCGCAGGCGTTTTGATCGACCTCCATTTTTAAAGGGCGAATCCATTCGAAATGCGCACCGATCGATCGTCCGAAAAGCTAACATTCCCGATTGAGTCGGCCGATAAGCAACCCTAAGTCGTGGGCAAAACCGTATCCGGCACGCACCGGCCCACTCGAACGAGTATCACTGGAGAAAGGCAACGATGTTCAAACAAAGCCACGAAATGCAATCGACCCTGAAGGAGTGCCTTCGCGAACTGACAGAAGCCATCGGCCATCACGACTACGAGTTGACGGGCGACCGGATCATCGTTCGGGATGATGACCGGCAGCTCGTTATCCATTTGGTCTACGAAGGTGACCGCCATCTCGGGTCGCTCGATCTACCGATGGTGCGGCTCGACTATGAGTTCACCGGTTATACAAAAGCGGAAATGGATGAGTTCATGGAGCACTTGTACGAGCACATGCAGCGGCTTGGGGGCTAGGCGGCTCGATCTGCCATCTGGGCGACATCGCTTTCCGCAGTGAGGGGGGGGCGGGTGTGCACGTAGGCAGCAGAAAGCGTGTCTGCAAATTGCGGGCAATGCAATCGTCCAAACTGTAAGTAAATAGGCACATTCGCTGTGCCTGAAACGCCATGCTGGCATTTCAGGGCAGGCCTTTACTTCACGAATCTGATGCAGGAGCGATCGCAATGGCAACATCCGAACCCAATGACGAACGATCATGAACGGTGCCCGACATCGACGAACTGCAGCAAAACGCAAGGCGTTGCGAGTCACAAGGAGGCCGCATCCACTCAGCTGTCGATGGATACGCTCAAGCAGTCATTCGCCGATATCGAGGCGGCCTTGAACGATATCGCTGCATTTCGGCGCGATGTCTTGCCGCAGATGGCTCGGTCCATCCTGGAAATGGATAAATGGCCGAGGCGGCAACCGAGGGGAGCGACAAGATGGCCGAAGGGAAGCAGCTTCAGCAGGAATACGGGCTGGGAATTTTTGACACCACGGATCAGGACGGTCCGCGCCGCTTTAGCGGCCGGCGAAAAGAAAAAAGCCCGCTGTCGAGCGGGCGTTTTCTATATTGTTTTTGTTATTTTAGTAGAAGCGCGTGACGATTCGCCCAAAAGGCGATTAAGCAACGCATAACCAATAATTATAATTATTATTACCCCAAGGGGCTCTTCCTCCTCTCTGACGATTCTTAAAGGATCGCGCTCTGTCCTTAAAGCTGGTGAAAATTTTAAAGCAAAAAAAAATAAAGTCCACTATTTTTTTGAACTTTTTTTCATTTGTGGGGATCGCTAAAAAAAGCTCATATAATCATGAGGATGAGTATTATCAGCAAGAGCTGATATGGAAAATACTGACTGATTCAGTCGGTCATTAAAGCGCTTTTCGTCGTCAGGACAGAGCCAATTCTGCTTGAAGTAAGGTACAATGCGCACCCGGCCGCACTGGTCGGAAACTAGAAGGCTGTCCGAGAGTGAGGATGCGCGCCGTATACGGGCCTGACCGACCCCCGGCGTACCCTTTGAAATCAGCCGTCGTCGTTATATCCATAAGAGAGTCGCACTGAATCCAATGCGAATCATATTAACCGAGCGCCTGAAAGCACATATTTTCCGATCAACAGGCGCAACGCTGTTGGCTTTTTTTCTGTCGTTCCCATTGAACGTCCAAGCCGCCGATGAACCGACGCATTTGCCGGTGGCTTATCTGACGAAAGAGCGGGAAGCCCCGACCGCCTTGTCGAATCTCGACCCGGTAATTCACGACAGCGGCATACAAGGCGCCCGATTGGCGATCGAGGACAACAACACCACCGGCCGCTTCACCAACCAGAGCTTTACCCTCGAAGAAGTGGTCGTGCCGCTCGAAGCAGATGTCGTACAGGCTTTCAAGGCGCTTGCCGCCAAAGGGTATCGGCACGTCGTCGCACGCCTTTCCGCCGCTGATCTGGTGCGGATTCAGGCGCTGCCGGAAGCGACCGATCTCCTGATTTACGACATCTCGACGCGTGACGATGCGCTGCGCGGACAGGAGTGCAGTGCTCAGGTATTGCATCTCTTGCCGAGCCGGGCGATGCGGGCCGATGCACTGGCGCAATATATGCTCAAGAAGCGCTGGCAGAACTGGTTTCTGGTGATAGGGCCCGGAGACAATGACCGGCTGTACGCCTCGGCATTGAAGCGTGCCGCGAAACGGTTCGGCATGCGCATTGGCGAAGAAAAAACCTGGACCCATACCTTCGATGCGCGGCGTACCGCTCAGTCCGATGTGCCGGTATTCACTCAGGGGGTCGATTACGACATTCTGGTGGTTGCCGACGAGGCCGGGCTGTTCGGCGAATACCTTGCTTATCGCACGTGGCTGCCGCGGCCGGTCGCGGGCACGCAGGGGCTGGTGCCGACAGCATGGCATCGCACTCACGAGCAATGGGGCGCCGTGCAACTGCAGAACCGTTTTCGCGAGCAGGCGGGGCGTTGGATGACCGAAGAGGATTATGCCGCCTGGCTGGCTGTTCGGGCAATCGGCGAAGCGGCGACGCGAACCGGGTCGGTCGACCATTCCCGCATAAAGGCCTATCTTCTTGGTGACGCGTTCGCCGTGGCGGGATTCAAAGGGAAAAAATTGTCGTTCCGCTCCTGGAACGGGCAGCTGCGACAGCCTGTGCTGCTGGCGGCGGCGCGCTCGCTGGTTGCTGTAGCGCCGCTGGAAGGCTTTCTTCACCCAAAAAATGAATTGGACACGTTGGGCTATGACGAACCGGAAACAAAGTGCCGTTTGGAATGACTGGAAGCCTCGACATGAACATTTTGACTAAGACCGTTATCTTTCTTTCGCTTGCCTTGCTTTTGAACGGCGCCCCCGCGGAAACGATTTTTGTCACGTTGGAAAAGGACAACGCGCTGGCGGTCGTCGACGGGGAATCGGCCCAGCTGGTCAAGACGGTTGCCATCGGCCGGCGGCCGCGGGGGATTGCATTGAGCCCGGACTACCGCCGGCTGTATGTTGCGGCCAGCGACGACGATGCCATCCAGATCATCGATGCCGACAGTTTGACGGTCATCGGAACGCTGCCTTCCGGGGAGGACCCGGAAACGTTTGCGCTGGACCCCGACGGCGAGAGGATGTATGTTTCGAACGAAGACGATAATCTGGTAACAGTCATCGACATCGCCGAACAGAAGGCCCTCAAGCAGATTCCAGTGGGGGTGGAACCCGAAGGCATTGCCGTCAGCCCTGACCGGAAATGGGTTGTGAGCGCGTCGGAAACGACCAATATGGTGCATTGGATCGATCCAAAAACGCTCGAGGTTGTCGCCAATACGTTGGTGGACACCCGACCCCGGGCCGCGACCTTCACCAGCGACAGCAAGCAGCTGTGGGTGACCGCGGAAATCGCCGGGACCATGCAGGTCCTCGATGTCGACAGCAAACAGATCATCAAAACCTTGACCTTCAAAATCGCCGGCGTCGGCCAGGAGAAGATCCAGCCTGTCGGTGTCAAGGTCGATCGAGTCCGGCGCTGGGGCTATGTGGCCATCGGCCCTGCCAATCGGGTGGCGGTGATCGATGCGCAGAAGCTGGAGGTCGAAGCCTATCTGCTGGTTGGTCACCGGGTCTGGAATCTGGCTTTCTCACCGGATCAGAGCCGCCTGTATACGACCAACGGTGTCAGCAACGATATCTCGATCATCGATCTAAAGCGCCATAAGGTCATCAAATCGGTCGCTGTGGGCCGCTATCCGTGGGGTGTCGCTGTCAAGCCATGAGTGACCGGGCTGTTTTGAGCGTCGACCACGTCTCTTACGCCTTCGGTAAAAAAAAGGCGCTGGATGATGTCAGCATCGAAGTCGACCGCGGTGAATGTACGGTGCTGCTGGGCCCGAACGGCGCCGGCAAGAGCACGCTGTTTTCTCTGATCACTCGATTGTATGACGCGCCGGCGGGCACGATCCGAATCAACGACTACGATGTCAAGAAAAAGACCAGCAGGGCGCTGGCTGGTTTGGGCGTGGTCTTTCAGCAGCCGACGCTCGATCTCGATCTGAGCGTCATGCAGAACCTGCGCTATCATGCCGCCCTGCATGGGATGAGTAGGAAGCAGATCAAAGTACGGGTTCAGGAGGAGTTGGAACGACAAGGCATGTTCGAACGGCGCTTCGAGCAGGTGCGCCAGCTGAACGGCGGGCACCGTCGGCGGGTCGAAATCGCCCGTGCGCTGTTGCATGAACCGAAACTGCTGCTGCTCGATGAGCCGACCGTGGGTCTGGATGTGCCCAGCCGTCAGGCCATCGTTCAGCATGTGCATGACCTCTGCTCGACCGACCACATTGCGGTGCTTTGGGCCACACATCTGATCGATGAGGTTTATGAGACCGATCATCTCATCATTTTGCATCAAGGTGTGGTGCGCGCCGCCGGAGTCGTCGATGAGATCAAACGACAAAGCGGTGCGACGACCATAGCCGAGGCGTTCCATCGGTTCACCCGCGAGGGGATGGCGGCGTGAGGCTGCTGCATTATCTTCGCGCCATGCGAGGAATCGTCATTCGTGAACTCTGGCGCTTTCTTCGTCAGCGCGAGCGATTCATTGCGGCATTGGTACGGCCGCTGGTCTGGTTGTTCGTATTCGCCGCGGGCTTTCGCTCGACGCTCGGATTGGCCATCATGCCGCCCTATGAAACCTATATTCTGTATGAAGTGTATATTGCGCCGGGGCTTGTGGGTATGATTCAGCTCTTCAACGGGATGCAAAGCTCGCTGTCCATGGTGTATGATCGCGAGATGGGCAGCATGCGCACACTGCTGGTCAGCCCCTTGCCGCGCTGGTTCTTGTTGACCTGCAAGCTGCTGGCGGGTACCGCCGTTTCCGTGTTGCAGGCCTATACGTTCTTATTGATCGCAGGGTTCTACGGGATCGAGGCGCCGTGGGAGGGATATCTTTGGCTGTTGCCGGCGCTGATCGTTTCCGGGTTGATGTTGGGGGCGTTGGGAATGCTGCTCTCCTCCTTCATCAAACAGTTGGAGAATTTTGCCGGCGTCATGAATTTCGTGATTTTTCCGATGTTTTTTATGTCGACCGCGCTCTACCCGCTCTGGAAGATCAAAGAGTCGAGCGAGGTTCTGTACCTGCTTGCGGAATACAATCCGTTTTCCCAAGCGGTCGAACTGATTCGCTTTGCATTGTATGGCCAGTTCAATGAATACGCTTTGCTATACACATGTGGTTCGCTGGTCGTTTTCTTGTCGCTGGCGATCATTGGTTACAACCCCTCCAAGGGAATGATGAAACGCAAAGGGCGTGGATAAAAGAAGTCAGCAGTTGAAACTCCATATTCGTAATTCGTCAAGGTTAGTCAATGCATAGTGAACGAGCAATCCTTATTACGGGGGGCGCCGGGTTTATCGGCGCCAATTTCGTCCTTCGGCAGATCGAGCGCGGCGGCGCCTGTGTGATCAATCTGGATGCGCTGACCTATGCCGGCAATCTCGATACATTGGCAGGCATCGATCAGAATCCGGACCATCATTTCGTGCTCGGCTCGATCGGCGATCGCCGGCTGGTCGACTATCTCTTCTTTCGATATCAGCCCGCCGCAGTCGTCAACTTCGCCGCGGAGAGCCATGTCGATCGCTCGATCGATTCGCCCGGTGATTTTATTCGGACCAATGTGGTCGGTACCTTCGAACTGCTTGAGGCGACGCGCACCTATTGGGAAAGACTGCCTCACGCGGAGCAGGAAACATTTCGATTTCTGCACGTATCGACCGATGAGGTCTACGGCTCGCTCGGCAAAAGCGGAAAGTTCAGCGAGACCACCCGGTACCAACCGAATTCGCCTTATTCCGCCTCCAAAGCTGCAGCCGATCATCTGGTTCGGGCCTGGTTCCATACCTATGGATTGCCGGTGTTGACGACCAACTGCTCGAACAACTATGGGCCGTATCAGTTTCCGGAAAAGCTGATTCCCCTGATAATACACAATGCTATTCAGGGCAAACCACTGCCGGTCTATGGGAAGGGTGAGAACATACGCGACTGGCTCTATGTCATCGATCATTGCCGTGCCATCGAGCGGGTGCTGGAAGCCGGAACGCCGGGCGAAGTCTACAACATCGGCGGCAGCAATGAGAAAACCAATCTTGAAGTCGTCCAGACACTGTGCGCCATCCTGGATGAACTGCTGCCGGACTCCCCGTATCGGTCCCATGCCGATTTGATCCGCTTTGTCACCGACCGGCCTGGCCACGATCTGCGCTATGCGATCGATGCCGCCAAGATTCAGGAACAGCTGGACTGGGCGCCGCAGGAGACATTCGAAACCGGCCTGCGCAAGACCGTGCGCTGGTATCTCGATCATTCCGACTGGTGTCAAAGGGTTCAGGATGGCAGCTACCGGGGAGAGCGGTTGGGGTTGGGAACAGGTAACGGGCGGGAATGAGCGCATTGAAAGGCATCATTCTAGCCGGAGGGTCGGGCACCCGCCTGCATCCTTTGACCCGGTCCATCAGCAAGCAACTGCTGCCGGTGTTCGACAAGCCGATGATCTATTATCCGCTCTGTACTCTGATGCTGGCCGGCATTCGCGACGTGTTGGTGATCACCACGCCGCACGATGCCCCTTTGTTCGAGAACTTGCTCAACGATGGATCGCAATGGGGGATGGCGCTGCGCTATGCAGTTCAGCCCGAGCCCGAAGGACTGGCTCAGGCGTTGATTATCGGCCGCGAGTTCACCGACGGCGCGCGTTGCTGCCTGACGCTGGGAGACAATATCTTTTACGGCCATGGATTTCAGGATTCGTTGGCGCGGGCGGCGGAACGGGAAAAGGGGGCGACGGTGTTCGGCTATTGGGTCAAAGACCCTGAGCGTTATGGCGTGGCCGAGTTCGATGCGCAGGGGCGGATTGTCGGCTTGGTGGAAAAGCCCAGGCAGCCGAAATCGAACTATGCGGTCACCGGTCTCTATTTTTATGACGAGCAGGCTGCCGATCTGGCGGTCGGTCTTGAGCCGTCATCAAGGGGCGAGTTGGAAATCACCGATCTGAACCGGTGCTATCTGGAGATGGGGCAGCTCGAAGTCGAACGGCTGGGGCGCGGCATCGCCTGGCTCGATACCGGCACTCCCGATTCACTGATGCAGGCCGCCAATTTTATTCAAACCATCGAAGAACGGCAGGGGCTCAAAGTCTGCTGCCCCGAAGAGGTGGCATACCGGCAGGGCTGGATTGGCGCGGAAGAACTCGAACGACAGGCATCGGCGCTGCAGAAGAACGGCTATGGGCACTATCTGTTGCGGTTGATCGAGCGTGGGGATTTGCTTTGAATTTTCGGGAAACGACGCTGCCGGATGTGATGATCATCGAACCCGACGTGCATGGCGACGAACGCGGTTTTTTCAAAGAGACCTGGAACCGACAGCGCTACGCCGAGCTCGGGCTGGAGCGGGATTTCGTTCAGGATAATGTCTCTTTTTCACGCAGGGGGATTCTGCGCGGCCTGCACTTCCAAAATCCCAATCCGCAGGGAAAACTGGTGCAGGTGCTGCAGGGCGAGGTCTATGATGTGGCGGTGGATGTTCGGGCCGGGTCACCCCACTTCGGCCGTTGGGTGGGAGTGACGCTGTCGGCGCAGAACCATCTCCAGCTTTATATTCCCGAAGGGTTTGCGCACGGCTTTTGCGTGACCAGCGAGACGGCCCTGTTTTGCTACAAATGCACCGACTTTTACAACGCCAAGGCCGAATACAGCCTGCGCTGGAACGATCCCGATCTGGCGATCGAGTGGTCGGTCGCCGATCCCGAGCTGTCGGCCAAGGATGAGGCTGGGTGTCTGTTGCAGGATATACCTCGAGCCTCTTTGCCTCTTTATCGAAAATGAAGATTCTTCTGCTCGGCCGTTCCGGACAGCTGGCGTGGGAGCTGCGAAGGTCGTTGTCCTGCCTGGGTGAAGTGATTGCTCTGGATCGCCATTCGTACCCTCTGGCCGTCGATCTTGAAGACGCCGACGGGATAAGGGGGGCCGTACGGGAGATCGAGCCGCAGCTCATCGTCAACGCAGCAGCCTACACCGCCGTTGACAAGGCGGCACAGGAACGCGAGCGAGCACATCGAATCAATGCGCTGGCGCCTGGAATCCTGGCGGAGGCTGCGGTCGAAATCGGCGCCGGGCTGGTTCACTATTCCACCGACTACGTGTTTCCCGGCGATGCGGTCCGTCCTTACAGCGAGGGGAGCGAGACCGGCCCGAACAGCGTTTACGGTGCGACCAAGCTGCAAGGGGAACAAGCCATCGAGCAGGTGGGCATCCCTCACTTGATCCTGCGTACCGCATGGGTCTATGGTGCTCGAGGGAGCAACTTTTTGCTGACCGTGCTGCGTTTGATGCGCGAGCGCGATATGTTGAACGTTGTCGACGATCAGATCGGTGCGCCGACCTGGAGCCGGCAGATCGCCGAATGCACCGCTTTGATGATTGCGCAGTGCCGGAGTGATGGCCGCTTCCAGCCGCAGCAGCTCCGCGGGACGTATCATCTCACCTGCGCCGGACAAACATCGTGGTACGGCTTTGCCGGAAAGATTCGAGACATCGCCCGTGAATTTCGAATTCTGGGCGCCGACAGTGCAGAAGTCCGGCCGATCGCCACTGCCGATTATCCGACACCGGCCAAGCGGCCGGCTTATTCGGTGCTATCCAACCAAAAGTTATACGGCTGCTTCGAGCTGGCGCTGCCTGTCTGGGAGGAGGCGCTGGCGCAGTGCCTTGCGGATTACGCAGAATATCGAACGGAGAGTTGAATGAAATTGTTGGCGATCAGTGTCGGCTTGCCCCGAGCCATCGAAGTCGATGGGCGTACGGTGACCACCGGCATTTTCAAAGAGCCGGTCGAAGGCCCGGTCTATGTGGGCATAACCGGTTTGGCCGGCGACGGACAGGCCGATCTGGAGGCGCACGGCGGCGCCGATAAGGCGGTCTACGTCTACACCATCGAGCATTATCACTTCTGGCAGCAGGCACTGGAATGCCCAACCATGCCTTATGGACAGTTCGGCGAGAATCTAACCGTACAATCCATGCCGGATGATCGGGTACATATCGGCGACCGGTTTCGAATCGGCAGACTTCTGGTTCAAATCACGCAGCCGCGCGTCCCCTGTTTCAAGCTCGGCATTCGAATGAATCGACCGGATTTTCCGCGCCGGTTCATGCGTTCCGGGCGCACCGGATTTTATTTTCGGGTTCTGGAGGAAGCCGAACTGTCGGCGGGCGAGATGATCGAACGAATCAGTACGGATCCGATCGAATTGACCGTACAAGAGAGCATGCAGGCATTGATACCGGGCCCGAAGCAAAAAGATGTGATAGCAAAAGCGCTGCGGGTCGATGCGCTGTCGCAGGCTTGGCGTGACGATCTGGAAAAGCGTTTGCGCAGATTGTCTCGATGACCTGAACGTCGGAGCGATTGAGATGAAGACCGCTGCTGTTTTACTGTGCGGACCGTTGTTGATTGGTGCGGCGTGGGGAGGAAGCGACCAGCAAAGAGCCCACGAGAGCCGGATGGTTGCCAAACGGTTTTCCGATGCGCTGAACCAGGCGTTGCAGCAATCCTTGCGTGAGCGCGGGCCGATCGGGACGATCGATGTCTGTGCAATCGAGGCGCCGGCGGTCGCTGAACGCCTTTCGGCCGAGACCGGCTGGCAGATACGGCGCACGGCACGGAAGCTGACCAATGCCGCCAATGCGCCGGACGCCTGGGAAAGCAGCGTACTCGAATATTTCGAACGCAGCGGGCGAATGGGCGCCGACCTGAGCGATCTGGAATTCTTTTCGATTATCGATGAAAAGGACCAGTCCAAATTTCGCTTTATGAAGCCTGTCCCGATGGGCCCGCTGTGTCTTGTCTGCCACGGGAAAAATGTTCCGCGGGAGGTCTCCGACGCGCTGGATGCTCTTTATCCTGATAACCAGGGCAAGGGGTTCTCTTTAGGCGATGTGCGGGGAGCTATATCGGTGTTTCAATCCTATTGATCCGACCACAAAACGAGGGATGACTCGTGATTGAATTTCTGACCGACTACGGTCTGTTTACCGCCAAACTGGTGACCATCGTCGTGGCGGTCCTGTTTCTGTTCGGCCTTTTGCTCTCCATGGTTTCGCACGCCAGGCAGAGCAGCGATGTTCACTTGCGAGTGAAAAGCCTGAATCAAAAATATGACGATATGCGTGTTGCGATGAGTGCTGCCACGCTTCCGAGAAAAGCGTTCAAACAGACGCTGAAGCGGCTGAAGGCACACCATAAACAGGAAGAAAAACGGATGGAGCAGGACGACGGGCCGAAGAATCTTTATGTGCTCACGTTCAACGGCGACATTCATGCCACGGCTGTTGCCTCGCTGCGCGCGTCCATTACCTCCATCCTGACCGTTGCAACACCGCGCGATGAAGTGCTGGTGCAGCTCGAAAGCGTGGGCGGAACGATACACGGCTACGGTCTTGCCGCATCGCAGCTGCGCAGGATACGGGACAAGGGTGTTCAATTGACCGTCGCCGTGGATAAAGTTGCCGCGAGCGGCGGCTACATGATGGCTTGTGTGGCGAATCGGATCATCGCCGCCCCTTTTGCAATCATCGGATCGATCGGCGTCGTCGCGCAGCTGCCGAATTTCAACCGCCTGCTCAAAAATCTCGACATCGATTTCGAGCAGATCACCGCGGGCGAGTTCAAGCGCACGCTGACGTTGTTCGGAGAGAATACCGAAAAGGGCAGGGAGAAATTTCGCGAGGGCATCGAAGAGGCCCATCAACTGTTCAAAGCGTTCATCGTCGAGCAGCGTGGTCAGGTCGATATCGACCGCATCGCCACCGGCGAACACTGGTACGGCAAGCGCGCCCTGGAGCTGAAACTGGTCGACGAGCTGCGTACCAGCGATGACTATCTTTATGAGGCTTCGCAATCCGCGCGTGTTTACGCGGTCAGTTATCACTACAGAAAATCATGGCTGGAAAAATTCTTCTCTTCTTTTGCCAGGGCGGCCTGAGCAAAGCGGAACAGCCGGTCGGTATAAGGCAAAAAACGCGGACCGATTGATTGTGCAATTGCTTCGTCTAATCAAGGATCATCAATGAATAGCTGGGCACGGGTGGGATCGAAGCGGCGCTGCTCTACAACCGATGCGTAAAACGGAATCGACGATGGTGGATAATCTTTTCATTCGCCGTCCGGTTCTGACCATCGTTCTCTCGTTGACCCTGGTACTGGCAGGGATTATCTCGATTCTTGTGCTGCCTATCGCCAAGCTTCCGCCGGTGCTTCCGCCAACCGTCGAGGTCAGCGCGATTTATCCCGGGGCCAGCGCCGAAGTTGTTGAAGCGACGGTGATTACCTGGCTGGAAGACGCGATCAACGGTGCGCCCGGCATGCTTTACATGGATTCGCAAAGCAGCGATGACGGCCAGGCGACCATCATCGTTACCTTCGAGCTGGGCTATGACGTGAATACCGCGGAGCTGGATGTGCTCAACCGCATCACCGAGGCAACACCCCGCCTTCCGGCCGAGGTCCAGCGCATGGGCGTTTCGGTGCGCAAAGTCTCCCCGAATCTGGTTTTGTCGATGATGCTGTACGACAAGCAAGGGCGCTACGATTCGAATTTTCTCAGCAACTATGCCCAGATCTATATGCTGGACGACATGGCGCGGGTGCCTGGCGTCGGTGGCATCCGCTACCGTGGGCAGCGCATCTACGCCATGCGTATCTGGCTCGATCCGGATAAACTGACGACCCGTGGTTTGACTGCCGGTGACATCGCCGCCGCTCTGCGGAATCAGAATTTGACGATCCCGGGCGGATCAACCGGGCTGCCGCCCGCCCCGGCCGATGTGAAACTGCAGCGCAGCGTCAATATGCTGGGCCGTTTGACCACCCCGGCCGAATTTGGCGAGATCGTGGTGAAACCGGGGCCCGCCAACTCGGTCGTCAAACTGAAGGATGTCGCCCGCGTCGAGCTTGGAGCCAGCCAGTACAACACCGAATCCCGCTTTGAAGGGCACAAGTCGGTGGCGTTTATTTTCGAGCCGCTGCCCGGCGCAAACCTGGTGCAGATGGCGGATGACTTGCGTGCCATGGTTAAACGGTTGTCCGGTCACTTCCCGCCGGGTCTCGAGGTCGTATACCCCTTCGACGAGACGATTTTCGTGAGTGCGGCGATCAAGGAGGTGGTCGTGACGCTGCTCGAAGCGATTGTTCTGGTGGGGTTGGTGATCTTCTTCTTCCTGCGCGACTGGCGCAGTACGCTGATACCGATGATCACCATCCCGGTTTCCCTGCTGGGTACGTTCGCACTGATGAGCGTGTTCGGTTTTTCGATCAATCTATTGACGCTGTTCGGCCTGACGTTGGCGACCGGTCTGGTGGTGGACGATGCGATCGTGGTGATCGAGAACGTGTCGCGCGTCATCCGGGAAAAATCGCTGAGTGTCGCTGAAGCCGCCGCATCGGCGATGCACGAGATCATGGGTGCGGTGATCGCCAGTACTCTGTCGTTGGTGGCCGTGTTCGTGCCGGTTGCGTTCTTCCCTGGCATCACGGGTCAGCTATACAAGCAGTTCTCTTTGACCATCGCCTGTTCCATCGTGCTCTCCCTGTTCACCGCGGTGACCTTGGCACCAGCCCTTTCGTCTCTGCTTCTCAAAAAGGGGCATTCGTCTCCGAACCGTCTCAGCGCCGCGATCGAGCACGGCTTTGAAGCCGTCACCGCGCTCTATCGGCGATTGCTGCGATGGACGATCCGGCGGCGCGGCTCCCTTCTTGCCTTGTTCGTTGCGCTGCTGGTGGCGACGGCAGTGATGTTTCGAACAGCACCCACCGCATTTCTCCCGGAGGAGGATCAGGGGTACTTCGTGGTCAATGTGAACGGGCCTTCCGGCGCCGCTTTGCAGGTGACGGAGAGAGTGGTGGCGGAGGTATCACGCCGCATTGAACAGGTGCCCGCTGTGCTGGATATCATGTCACTGGCGGGATTCAGTATGATCGCCGGGGACGGTTCTAACTACGGCACTATCTTCGTCAATTTGAAGCTGTGGGAACAACGTACAGCCTCCAGCGAATCGGCGATGGCAATGATCGAAAAGCTCAATCACGAATTCAGGATGAACAAGCGACCGGGCTGGACGGTCATGGCGATGAATCCACCCAGCATACAGGGGCTTAGCCCGTTTGGCGGGTAAATATTCGGCCAACCCATATCCAACAAAATCATCTGGTTAGGTGTGCTCGGAACCGGCGGTCGAGCGGATAGAGCCATATATCTTTGATGGGAA
>Ga0209633_10002073_pt1 | contig 19848 bp, 18 predicted proteins | sample Cruoilmetagenom1_FD_187290 | JGI IMG/M metagenome (GOLD analysis project Ga0209633, IMG submission 187290) | Oil polluted marine microbial communities from Coal Oil Point, Santa Barbara, California, USA - Sample 1 (SPAdes) (version 2) | ecosystem: Environmental > Aquatic > Marine > Oil seeps ... | reverse complement strand
ATCTTTTTCTAACCTTACTTCTTTTGAAATTTGACACATTGAGATTAATATCAACATTAGGATTATAGTCTGCTTCATCTGTATAAATCACATCTCCACTTTCATTTATCCATCTATGCTGCCATTGATTAGTTCCAACATCAATTTCATTTGTGTATGGATTAACATATTCTTCCTGATCAGTTAAAGTCAGAAACATATCATTATTAATTTCTGCATTTGTTTTTTGTCTATGCTCTGCAATTTCTCTCCCAATTCTTTGAACTTCCTTTTGAGTTTCAATTACAGTTTTTCCCTGTGTTTCTTGACCTTTAATTTCTCCTATTAACCAGTTTATATTTAGTTTAACGGAATTTTGAATTACACTAAAAATTGGTTCCCATTTTTTATATTCATTTATTGGAGTTCTTATAAAATAGGTTTCCTTATTTCCCCACATTCCGGCACCAAGTTGTCCCCAGTTTTCAATTATTGAAATCATTAACTCCTCAAATTGATTTCCATTTTCTGAATAAGTAAATTTTACAATTGAAGCATCATAACTCATAGTTAAATAAGGCATTGTTTGCTTTACTCTTTTACTATAATTATTTGCAACATTTATTAAATTCTTTTTCTCAACTACTTTAACATTTTGTGCATTTGGATGAGCATAAGGAAATGCAATTTGCTTTGTAAATGTTTCAGCGGACATCAAATTTAGAACTGTCATTCCCTGATAATTACTTCCTTCAGGGAACAATCCCATTTGCCCAGCGGGTGAATATCTCGAATCAAAGTATAATACATCCGGCAGCCAGCGGATCATTACTGTTCCGGCTTTATCTTTTTTAACTGAAAAATCTAGTTTGGCAGCTATTGCATTTGAAGGTCCGTTTGCAATGGGATTTACTCTATAAATTCCTCCGGTTGATTGCCAGCCCTTTGGAACAAGAATGCTAAAAGCATTTTCCTTTGGTTCACTTTTCCTTTGGAAAACCACCGCACCATCTTGAATAGATTTTTTGTTTTGATTTGTTTCAACAATTTTCTTGTCTGATAAAGATATTGGAGCATCTTCATTTGCATTAGTGCAATGTGTAAAAATGATTGTCAGTAATATTATTATGAATGATATTTTCATTTGATCACCTATTAAAATAGTTTACTGTTTGCAATATTAGAATCCTATTTGAAAGCCTACTAGTATTGCCCAGTTATCCATACCTACATCATGCTTTTTAAAAGTAGCTCCCTCAAAAATGTTAAGTGATGTTTCATCAATCTCTCTGCTATTAAGATGATAAACAAATTCTAAAAACATTCCGAGTGAACCGCTTTGGGTAAACTTTATATCTAATCCACCACCAAAATTAAAACCAAACCCGCTGGAAATATCTAATTCATCAGAAGGGCCATTTGCTGTTGACCCGCTAGTTGTTTAATGGCATCGGTAAATTCCAATGAATGTCCACCGGAATATAATCCCGTTCCTAAGCGCACATAAGGATTTAACATAAATTCTTTAACAAACTTTATCTTAACTAATGCACCAATATGAAGTTGACTTTGTTCTCTTGTAAATACTTTTTTATTATCAGTGGTAGAAATATCAAACATAAATGGAATTACGGAATAATTAAAATCCAATCCAAAATTAAAACTGACAAATTCAATACTTTCTAAAGAGTAATATGCTTGAAATCCAATAGGTAACATATCGGCTCCACTATCTTGTTCTGCGAATGAAGAAAGACTGTAACCTGAATAAACACCTAATTTTACTTGTCCGTACTGAACTTGTACAAAAACAAAGAGTAAAAATATTATCTGAATAAAAAATAATTTTATGTTTCTCATTATTCACCTCAATACTTAATAGTTATTAAATTGCTAACTCTATGGAACTGTATAATTAGCTGTTACACTATAGTTTTGATTGTTAGCAGCTATCGTTCCAATAAAATTAAATGACCATTGTTGCCCACTAGCTACATCATTATAACCGGCTAAAACATACCAGTTAGTACTAGAATAAATAGTTGTTCCATCGCCATTTACTACATCGGTTGCACCACCCATTTCAACATCAACTTTTGTAATTTTTACATCAGCACTAGGGTTAAATAAAAATTCTACGCTGTTATTCTGCCCTAACTGGGAAGTTATCTCAAAAGCAACTAAGCTTGTACCACCAGTAAAACCTTGCGGAACAGTATAGTTTACAGTTGAGGTAAAATCTTTATTATCACTTGCAATTTTACCTGTAATTGAAAAAGACCATTGATCTCCGGTTGCTGGATTATTTACTTGAATTGAAAAACCCTCAGTAGGTGAAAAAGTTGTTGTACCATCTCCATTAACTGTTTCAGTATTGTTGTTTAGAGTAGCATCTATTTTATTAAGTTTTACACTAACACTTGGCTTAAAAAGGAAGTAATAAAGACCTTGCTGGTCTTGCTGAATACTTACTTGAACTGTAACATTACCGTTACCACCTCCTATCGGATTAATTCCTATTGGATTAGTATCATCGCTATGTTTACTGCAACCGATAAAAAATAATAGAAATAATGAAATAATAATTTTAATTAGATTTTTCATTTTCGTTTCCTCCTAAAAATTAAATCGTATTCCAAACGAATAGCTCTTATAGAATTTAGAATAACCTATATTCATTAAGTATTTGCCATTATTTGATGATATAACATTAATTTTACTTGATTGTTTTTTCCTTTCATTAATTTTGTTTGCGGATATTGGTGCATCTATTATTGAATATAAGTAAGCCCCTCCTGAAAGACCCACGCCGGAATAAAGTAAAACACCAACATAATCCGGAAATGATTCGCTATCATAATTAACTGACATTGCTCCAAGCATAAATAATCCTGATCCTAAAACAATAAACGCATCAATTAATAAAGCTTTCAAATATTCACCATTATAAAATTGACCACCAGCGGCAGGAAAAACAGATGAAAGAAATAATGCAAGCCAAGGAGATTTTTTACTGTAATTTTCCTCTTCATCAGAAGAGTAAAATTCGCATGATGCTAAGAGATGATTCTTTGCTAAATCATATTTATAATAGTTTTTAAGAAATATTAAACTTGGTTTTTGATTTTGGATTATACGTTTTTGTGTTTTAACTTCATTGGTGTATTCTTTAGCTAACAAAGCATTATTAAAAGTAAATAATAAGAGAATCAGAATAAGAGAACCTCTATTAAAAATATTATTATTCATTTTGATTCCTCTTTATTCTTAAAATTGATATCCTAATTTCAAACCAGCCAAACTTCTTTCCGATTCAGGTTGATGATAATTTTGATCCAATGCTGATTTTGAAAATGGTATATAGTCAAAATAAAATGAGAAATATGCTCCAGAAATAACAGCTCCTAGCTCCAGGTTTATTCCAATGTTTGTCCCCGGTTCTAAACTTATATCATCAGATCCACCTTGACCACGTGATTCTAAATCAACAGACTCACTTATAGTTAATGGAGATTTGCCTATGATTTTAAAATATATTTTGGAAGAGTGGGAAAGTCGAATTATAAAATTGCATCCAAAATTAAAGAGGGGAAATTCCCAGAGTTCATCATAACCGTACTGACCTCCATTATCTATATCTCTTTCCCAATTTTCGTAACCAAGTCCAAATTCTGGAGCAAATGTCAAACACCGACTTAATCGAAAATCGTAACCAAAATGGAGTAAAAATTCTAATCCCAGATAACCAGTTTCACTTTCAAAAGGGTCCGTGTTTCCAGCAGCATCTTGTAAATATCCGTTATAGTTTAAAAGTCCTAAATAAAATTCGAAATTACCTCGTACATAAAGATCAAAGGAATTGCTAAACTTTGTTTTTATGTTCAACCCTCCAAAATATAATAAGCCAAATTCCTCCAATGCTAAAACCGATTCATCATTATATTCACCCCAATAGAAATATTTTAACCCAATTTGTGGTGTAATTTCAAATAGCTGGTTGTTTGTTTGTCCAATGGATAAATTGGAAGTGACACCAAGTAATAGAAAAAATAAAACTGCAGTTTTTAATAAACTTTTCATTTAACGAACTCCATGGATAGCTCAAATTTTATAAATAACAATTATTTGAAATTTTTTATTTTCATTCAAATTTGTTCCATTAAATGTAAATTTCCAATTCTGTCTTGTTTGCACATTTCCATAGCTTGCAAATAAATGCCATTGATATTTTTCATACATAGTATAATCATCACTCATTATTTCATCTTCAAAATTGTGAACTTTAATTTTCACTCTAATGTTTTTAATATCCATATTTGAACGAAACCAAAATTCTGTTACACTTTCATTTACTTTTTTTATATGAACTATTTCTATGATTGACTCGCTTTTATAAAAAAAAATACTCTATTCATTAATTTCGAAAATGAAAGAATTGCTTCAGAATATAATTTTTTCAAACTCTTCATTTGCTTATTAGAAGTTGGTTTCTCAAAATAAAATTGCTAAAGTAAAGGTAATCTCGGAAGGAAGACAAGTCAACACTCAACACCTTACATAACCACTCAAGTGACCCTACAATAACACTCATAAGAAAAATGGCTAGTGGAAAAAGATTATGTAAAACAAAAAGGAGAGATTAAAAAAATAAGGAAAAGGAACTGGCTTGTTTTTAGGCTATTGAGAACCGAGCTTGCGAGCTCACTGAAGGTAAATATTTGAATAATTTGAGTTATAAGATTCTCTTCTCGTTCCAATAAAACTAGAACTCCTCAGAATCATAAATAACTAAAAAATAAATCGAAGAATAATTATAGCTTGGATAAAGAGAGAACTAATCTAAATTTTTTGGATTGCTTTAGTTAGACTTTCACAATGTTCAATATTTAGTTTTTTTCTAATTCTAGTTCTTGCAACTTCAACACTTTTAACAGAGGAATTGGTTACTTGTGCTATCTCTTTTGTATTGAGCTTCATTTTTAAAAATGCACAAATTTTTTGTTCACTTGCTGAAAGGTTAGTATAGTTCTCGGTAAGGTTATTATAAAACTTTGGATGAACTTCTTCAAAGTGCTGAAGAAAATCGCCCCAACTTTCTTCTTCAGTAATGTTTTGAAGTTTTCCTTTTAATTTTCGAAGTTCTTTCTTATTTCCATTTTCATTATTAAGATAAAGATTTAGAGAATCAATAACTTCAGAAAGCACCTTATTATTGCTGGATATCATCAAAGCTTTTCCTGTTAGTTCTCTGTTTTTTAAGTTTAATTGACTATTTAACAAATCTATTTGTCTAGTTAGTTGTTGAGCTTTTTCTTTTTGTTCTCTTTTTTCAGTTCTTTTTTTAAAGAAGTAATTACCAAAAAGAAATAATGACACTATAATTAGAACACCTAATATAATTACTAACAGATTTCTGTTTTGTAGCTGGGTTTCACTTATGAAGGCTTCATTTATAACTTTTTTGTTCTCAGTTTCTAATTGTTCTAACTTATACTTTGCTTCTGTATCTTCTAAAATTTTTATTTTCTCTGAATTAAACAGTGAGTCATTTAGCTGTTTATGAATGTTACCAAACCTATATGCTTCTTTATAGTTGCCAAGTTCTTTATAAATTTTTGATAAGTTAAATGAAGATTCTGAGCTGACTTTTAACAGGTCTTTCTTGTGGGCAATATTATAAGCATCAATAGCATAATTTTCTGCTTCATTATATTTCTTTTGTAAATAGCTCAATTCAGATAATGAATTTAACGCAGACACAATACTTACTGTATCCCCAATTTGACTTGAGGTCATTAATGATTTATTTAGATGTAAATGTGCATTTTTGAAATCATTATTTTTTATGTAGAACTTAGATAACATAATTAGTATTTCACTTAACCTTGCTTTATCACCAATTGACTGTGCAAGTTCTAGCGTTTTACTAAAATACATTAATGCACTTTCATTATTTCCAGTTGCAGAATATGATTGAGCTAAGTTTGCATAGCGGGAAAATAATCTATATCTATCGTTTAATACTTCAACTATTTTTGTTGATTTGTTAAAATAATCAATAGCTCTTTCATAATTACCTAATTCAACGTAAACGCTGCCAATACTTTCATAGCAATCGGAAACAAATTTTTCATTTCCATATTCTTTGAAACTTTTTAAAGAAGCCATTAAATACTCAATTGCAGTTTCATATTCTCCAATTTGATTGTAGAGATTTCCAATATTATTGTTGCTGGTTGCTATATAAAACTTATTGTTTTCTTTTTCACCAATTGCTTTTGCATCTTCATAATGTTTTTTTGAAAGTTCTGTATTTCCTAATTCTCTAAAAACAATTCCCAAACCTACGTTTGTCCAAAATATTCCTTCGCTATTTGACATCTTTTTAAATAATATAATAGCCTTTGTATAAGAATCTACGGCACTTGCATAATTTCCATTTTCTAAACAAATCTCTCCTAAATTAAAATTGCATTCTGCAATTAGGGAATCATGCTTTAATATTTCAGCATCCTTTAATGCTTTTCTAAAATATTCAGTGGCAAAAGAGTACTTGCTCTGTTGATGAAAGATTTGACCAATATTAGCTTGAAATTTAATTTTGGTAAAATTTATTTGGTAATTTTTATTCTTATCAGTTACACTTTCAATTAATTTAAGACCTTGCTGATAATAATAAATTGAAGAATCTGGAAAGATTTTTTTTAGTTGCTTACCTTTTTGTAAAAGTAAATGTAACTCATTATTCAGCTTTCTTTTATCCGAAGCTTGATTAATATTTATGATCGAACAAAAAAATATTAGTGCAAAAATTAGCAGTGGTGAAAAAATGAAATTTCTGAATTGAACAATTCTTGAGGCTTTCATTTTGTTTTATGTTAATTATTGTTCTTAATCTAATAATAACAAACAATAATCGCAAAAAGATAATACCAAAGAGTTCAAAAGCCAATTCTTGTAATGATATAATTTTTATCGTATGTTTAATAACAATCCTTACGAGATTTTTATAATGAAAAACTTTTTTCAAAAAATAAAAGACCGTAAAGTTAGAAAACATCTTGCCATTTATTTTAGCACCAGCATTACTGCAATTGGCTTAGTCCATCTATTTAGTTTAAGATATCATTTGCCCACTTTTATTTTCGAGACATTACTTGTATTTCTTTTATTCGGATTAATAAATATTTTTTTACTTGCTTGGTTTCATGGAGAAGAAGGAAAACAAAAAGTAAAAAAAAGAGAATATTTTTATCACATTATAGTTTTAAGTATTGCTGTAATTTCTTCTTATTCGGTTGCTAATAAAGGCCCAATTAAAATTTTGAACTTTAAGGCAAAAACTATCGCCGTTCTTCCATTTACAAACATGAGCGATTCTAAGGAAGATGAATATTTTAGTGATGGAATTACAGAGGATATACTAACGCAACTATCAAAAATCTCGGAACTTAGAATAATTTCAAGAACTTCTGTAATGAAGTATAAAACCTCCGAACTTAGCATTCCGGAAATTGCACAAGAACTTGGTGCCGGGACTATTTTGGAAGGAAGCGTTAGAAGGTCTGGTCAAAAAGTTAGAATAACTGGTCAATTGATAAATGCCATCACTGATGAACATATTTGGGCAGAAACTTTCGACAGAAAAATTGATGATATTTTTAAAGTTCAATCAGAAATTGCAAAACACATTGCCGCCGAATTAGAAGCACAATTAGCTCCAAAGGAAGTATTGCTTATTGAAACTGAGCCAACAAATAATATTGATGCTTATGCTTTTTGTCTAAAGGGAAGAGATTTTGCTTCTAAATATACAGATGATGATAATGAAACAGCTATTAAATTTTATAAAAAAGCATTGCATGTTGATTCAAATTATGCTTTAGCATATGCAAATTTAGCTTCTGCATACGACCAAAAAGTAAGAAGATATTTTTATGAGGAAGAATGGAGAGACTCAGCAATTTTAATGAGCAATAAAGCTTTATCGCTAAATCCAATTTTAGCTGAAGGTCATTCTTCATTGGCAAAAAGTTACGAAGCAAAACAAAATTATAAACTAGCAAAATATCATTACGAAAAAGCAATTAGGCTAAATCCTAATTACTATGCTGCTATTTATAATTTGGGAGTAGTACATTTTAATGATGGAAAATTGGATAATGCACATCAACTAATTAAGCAATCTATTTTACTTGAACCGGACAATGTTTTCGGTTATGTGGTTTTGGGAGGAATCTATCAAAAACTCGCTTGCGATAAATTGGCTATTAAATGGTTTAATAAGACTCTTGAATTAGATCCAGATAATTTACTTGTTCACATATATTTGATAGATCAATATATTCTAATGAATGATTTAGAAAAGGCAAAAAAAAATTTTAATGAATTGATTTCTATTTCTCCCAAATGGGCTTATGGTTTAGCCGTAGGTGGCAAATTAGAAATGTTACTTGGAAACTATAAAAATTCAAAAAAATATTATGATAGCTCCATAAAGAATTCTGGATCAGATAGAGAATATGATTATGGATTTTTATTAATGAAATTGAATCAAAACAAAAAGGGCAGAAAAATAATTGAAGATGAAATACGGTTATACTTAGAAGAACTTGAAGAAAATTCTATTGCTGGTAATATTAACGATAAAAACCTATCTGAAATGTATTCGATTCTTGGCAATAAAACAAAGTCTCTTGCATATCTAAATAAAGCGGTTAATAAAGGTTGGTTTGAATATAGAAATATTTTAGTATCTCCATTTATAGATTCAATTAAAAACGAAGAAAAATTTATCACTCTAATTGACAAAATGAAATCAAAAACTGATTCTATTAGAGCAAATTTAATCTTAGCTGAATCAGATCTTGATTATTGTGAATAAAAAAAATCCCTTTTTTACATCTCTTGCATTTCTACAAGCTAAATAAACATCCTATAAGAAAACCAAATAAAAAATCATTGATTTTATTATTATTACAGTTGTTGAAAATTATAATAACTAAATAATTTAATTATATGAACATTATTATTGCCGGAGCTGGAGAAGTTGGTTATCACTTAGCAAAACAACTTTCCAATGAAAACCACGATATAATTTTATTGGATATTGATGCACCTAGTTTAGAGCGCGTTGATTCTGTAATGGATGTGATGACAATAAACGGATCTTCAACATCATTAAAGGTTTTAAAAAAAGCTAAAGTTGAAAAAACAGATTTAGTTATTGCAGTTACTTCTTCTGAATCAACAAACATAAGCACTGTAATTTTAGCAAAAAAATTAGGTGCAAAAAAAACAGTTGCTCGCGTACAAAATGCAGAATACATCTCAGACGAAAATAAAACTATTTTTGAGAATTTAGGAATTGACTATTTAATTTATCCTGAAGAATTAGCGGCTCAAGAGTTAGTTAGATTAATTAAACGTGCTGCAGCTACTGATATACTTGACTTTCAAGATGGAAAACTTTCATTACTTGGATTAAAACTAGAAGCTAATCTTCCCATAATAAGAAAATCAATTCAACAAATTGCTCAAGAAAGTGATCATGTAACATTCAGAATTGCTGCAATCCATAGAGGAATGAGAACTCTTATTCCCAAAGGAAATGATTTACTTTTACCGAATGATCAAATTTTTGTAATTACCACTCCAGAAGGGATTGAGGAAATATTAAAAGTTCTAGGCAAAGACCAAACAAAACTTGATAATATAATGTTTTTAGGTGGTGGCAAAATTGGCAGAATAGCTGCAAAAATGTTAGAACGAGAATTCAACGTAAAACTTGTGGATGCGAACAAAGATAAATCTTTTGAACTTGCTGATTATTTGGAGAAAACATTAATTATACATGGAGATGGAAGAGATCTTGATCTTCTTGCACAAGAAGGCATTGTTGATATGGATGGTTTTATTGCTGTAACTAACGATGCAGAAACAAATATTATCACATGCTTAATGGCTAAACATCTTGGTGTTACCAAAACAATTGCTCTTGTAGATAATGTAGATTATCTACCATTTACGCAAACAATTGGTTTGGATTCTTTAATAAATAAAAAATTAATTGCAGCTAACAATATTTCAAAATTTGTTCGAAAAGGAAATGTAGTTTCCATAGCAACTTTACAAGGTATAGATGCAGAGGTTCTTGAATATGTTGCTCAACCAAATTCGAGAATTACAAAGAAACAAGTTAAAGATTTGAAGTTCCCGCAAAATGCCATAATAGGTGGTTATATTAGAGATGGAGAAGGTCGCATAACTGTAGGAGATACGCAATTTAAGGAAAACGATAAAGTTGTTGTTTTTTCACTACCTGGCATAATTAACGATGTAGAAAAATATTTTGAATAAATGATAAAAAAAAATGTAATCCTAAATTTTGTTGGTTTTACTCTTATCATTGAAGGGATATTCATGCTTCTTGGAATTCCTTTTTCCTGGTACTATAATGATAACGATATTTGGGTTTTGCTTTTCACTGGTGTTGGCACATCTATATTTGGATTAGTTTTATATCTTACAACACGAAGTAAAGATAAGGATCTTGGCAAAAGAGAAGGATACATAATTGTTTCAATCTCTTGGATTGTAATGTCCCTCTTTGGAGCTATTCCTTTTTACATACATGGCTCCATTCCAAGTTATACAGATGCATTTTTTGAAACAATGTCAGGATTTACAACTACAGGAGCCTCAATCCTTAATGATATAGAGGCTTTACCACACGGATTACTATTTTGGAGAAGTATTACTCAATGGATTGGTGGAATGGGAATGATTGTTCTTTCCCTTGCAATACTACCAATATTGGGCATTGGAGGTATGCAGTTATTTGTTGCCGAAGTTCCTGGACCAACCAAGGACAAACTGCACCCTAGAGTTAGAGAAACTGCAATGAGGCTTTGGGGAATCTATGCTTTATTTACTTTGGCTGAAACACTCCTCTTAGTTATTGGGGGAATGACTCTCTTCGATGCTATTTGCCATTCTTTCACAACAATGGCAACTGGTGGATTTTCTACAAAACAGGCAAGTGTTTCTTACTTTCAATCACCTTTTATACACTATGTTATAATCTTTTTTATGTTTGTTGCTGGAACAAACTTTGCTTTACTCTATCATATGCTGCATGGTAAATTTAATAATATAAAGAAGAATGAAGAATTTAAATTCTATACAACTGTTGTAGTTTTTTGGTCATTGGTTGTAGCTGGAACTTTATACATGTCGAATTATGGAGGACTTGAAACATCATTTAGAGATTCATTATTTCAAGTAGTTTCTATAGTTACAACTACAGGTTTTGTTACAGCTGATTATGAAGTTTGGGGAACATTTCTTGTGTTCATATTTTTCTTGCTATTATTTAGTGGAAGTTCTGCAGGTTCAACTGGTGGGGGAATAAAAATTGTAAGACATTTATTATTGCTCAAAAATAGCGTTTTAGAATTAAGACGATTGATTCATCCCAGAGCTGTAATTCCCGTAAGGTACAATGGGCATAGTGTTTCTCAAGATATTATTTCAAATGTATTAGCATTTTTCTTGTTTTATATGTTCATATTTATTGTCGGTTCAATTATTATGTCACTACTAGGTTTGGACTTTTTATCAGCAATTGGTTCTGTTGCAACATCCTTAGGAAATGTTGGTCCGGCAATTGGTAGTGTTGGTCCAACAGACAATTTTTCACATATTCATGATTTAGGGAAATGGGTTTTATCTCTGTTAATGTTAATGGGAAGATTGGAATTATTCACAATTTTAGTAATCTTTTCTCCAGCTTTTTGGAAAAGTTAATTATTTAATTTTATATATTAATTTCAAACTAGTGGTTTGTAAATGAAAAAATACTTAGCTCTAATATATTTGTTTTTAGTCAGTTTCACTTCTGTTTATTCACAAGAAATATTCTTTTGTGAAAGCTACATGGAAGATGGAACTCCTGTTGGTCCCACTAATCAGCTAAATATAAAACCTTGGGGAGCTGCTATTTACATATTGTTGGATAACAATAAAACTCCATTTAACGAACCTTTATTAAATGTTTTTGTAGATAAAAAAAATGGAGATAAATATTCTCCCTTTGAAAGCAAAACAATTGAAGTTGATGCAAAAAATACTTGGGCTGTAACTAACTTTGAGTTTAAAGAAGCAGGAACATATCGAATTTATTTTTTGAATGCCTCTCAGAAGAAAATTGCTGTAAATATGCTGAAGGTTAATTTTGCAGAAGGTGTTTTGTCTGGAATTAATCCCAACGAATCAATTTCTGATGGTAGTGTAGAAATGTTATTTTGTCAAATGGTTATTAATGATAAACCAATAAATGCCTTTGATAACCTGTCTATATCGAGAACGGGTGGCAGAGCAATAATTTATCTAAATAACTATACAGCATTTGATACAGAAATTCTTACAATGCAAGTTTGGAGAAAAAATGTAGAAGATTCCGAGTTTGGAGAATTAGTGGCAAAAAAAAGATATCAGCTAATTCCGGAATGGAATGAAACATTCATTAAATATAGATTTGAACAGTCCGGTGAATATAAGTTTGATATTTTTAACAGAAATGAAACTTTAATTTCGTCTAATACAATTGTTGTTCGCAATTAATATTTAGGATTTAAATATGAAAGGAATTATTCTTGCTGGTGGTGCTGGCACTCGTTTATACCCAATAACCAAAGTGTATAGCAAACAATTAGCCTTACTATATGACAAACCACTAATTTATTATCCTCTTTCAATTTTGATGTTGGGCGGAATAAAAGACATATTAATTATTTCAGATGCTCAAACAATTCCTCTCTACAAAAAATTATTTGAAGACGGTAGCAGCATAGGACTTAATATTCAATATGCAGTTCAAGATGCCCCAAATGGAATTGCCGAATCATTTATTTTGGGTAAAGAATTTATTGGCGATGATAGTGTTACATTAGTGCTTGGTGATAATATTTTTTACGGTAAGCTCGATTATCTTTATACTGCTTTAGAGAATCACTCAGTTGGCGGAACTATATTTGCGTATAAAGTAAAAGACCCTGAAAGATATGGTATAGTTGAATTTGATGAATCTGGAAAAGTTCTTTCTATTGAAGAAAAACCGGAGAACCCAAAATCTGACTTTGCAATACCAGGCTTATACGTTTTTGACAACAAAGTTATTGAAATATCGGAAAACTTAGAACCTTCTGCTAGAGGTGAATTAGAAATAACTGACGTTAATAAAGTATATCAAGAAAAGAATGAATTAAATGTTACCAAAATTGGCAGAGGCGTTGCTTGGCTTGATACCGGAACACCTGAAGCATTATTACAAGCTGCAAATTTTTTCGGAGTAATTGAAGATAGACAAGGATTTAAGGCTGCTTGCATTGAAGAAATAGCGTACTTGAAAGGATTTATTAATAAAGAGCAATTTGAAGAACTTGTTTCATCAATTCCAAATTCTAGTTATAGGGATTATCTTATTGATGTACTAAAAGATTAAGCAATTATGCTAATCTAAGAAGTATGATTAATCAGTTTAAAATTTGTCATTTCGTATATGTCTTTTGAAAAAAGTTAAGAAATCAAAGATTTCTCAATCGCTTTAAAAACAAGCTCATTTCGAAATGACAAATTTGTTTATCTAAATTTTCTAATTAACATACCTAACTTTAAAATTCAAAATAGTTTCTTCATTTTCTTTTACCGGCACTTGGAAAACTATTGTTGTTGAATTTTTCTTTTTATAATCTATTGTTGTGTTTAATATTTCCCAATTGTGGCCTAAGTGTCTTTCAACTTCAACTACAACATCTTCTTTTTTTCTATTTTTGATTTTTATTTCTTGAACTTGTTCGTAAACTCTATCAGTAATTTTTCTATGTTCAACTTGTCGCTCTTCAGCTAAAATATCAAAGGCATCTCCAATTTTTAATTTGATAGTTTCATTTCTAGGAGTGTGATCAATAAAGTCTTCACCAACAAATTCAATTGATTCACCATCCGATTTATACATTCTAACTTTACCTTTTGGCATTGGTACACCAAGTTTTTGACTCTCTTTATTGTCAAATTCAACTATTACATTAACTTTTCCTTTTGAGTTATTATTCCCATAATATCCACCACCGGAACGGAAAAAATATTTTTTCTTTGCTGCAACGTTTTGTGCTTCAAACAATGAAATTTGTTTTGTTTCATTTTGTGCTAAAGTTGTTGGCCTTTGTAAATTATAAATGTGGTATTCAAAGAAAGATTGTTCTTCAAATTGAGGAGCGGCAAAGTCTGCTTCTGCATGCATAACTTGTCCCCTATTTTTATATAGTTTTTGTCTTTCTTGAACTCTATTTACATCTCCGGCAACTAATTTAAGTTTTGCATTCCTATATGTTGCTCCGGAATTATTATCAACACTTACCCATGAGTTTAAATCTAGTTTTGTGTCATTCTTATTTAAGACTGCGACATATTCTGCATGCCAGCCCATTCCTTGGGTTTGGTATGATATTTCTACATCTTGCTTGCCTGACTTGTTTGAGTTAACAGACCAAACTAAAGTCGGCTTTGTAATTAAACCATCAGGTAAATTTTCAACCGAAATTCTGTACTTGGCTAATGTAGGAATCATTAATAGTCCGCCATCCTTTTTCTGCAAAACTACTTGTCCGCTTACCGCAGAAAGTAATTTCCCTTCTATCAATTCATTATTCTCATTAAACAATTGTACATCACGATCAACATATTTTAATAAAATCTTATTAAGGTTTACCAAATCATACTGATAATTTTGTTCTATCACTTGTCCATCAAGTTTAATATGTACACTTGTTGGATCAATTAGTTTTGCTACATCAGATATTGATATTTTTGAATTGCCAGATTTAATATTTAATTCTCTTACATCTTTAACAACTCCGAGATTATTGTTATAAACTGTGACAGCTAGTTTTTTTTGATTGTATTCTTGAGCTTCTGTTGATAAAGGAGAAGCTAATGTTAAAGCTGAAAGTAGTAATGCTAATTGTTTCATAATAATCTCCAAAATATATTGTTAAAGAAAGTTATTAAAGATTAAACTAACTGAAATTACAAATGTTCCAGATTAAAAACTCAAAAAATGTTTGTAAATCTTTGTATCTTTCAATAATAAAATGAAACTAAGTTCTTAAAGGGGAAAAATGACTGATTCAATTAAATTATCTGCAACTCTTCAGACTGATGCTAAAACAGTTTATTCAGCTTGGTTAGATAGCGAAAAACATAGTGCGTTTACAAAATCTAAAGCTAAAATTGAACGAAAAGTAGATAGTGAATTTACCGCAGGTGATGGTTATATAAGTGGAACTAACAAATTGTTACACATGAACAAAAGAATTGTACAAACCTGGCGAACAACAGATTTTCCAGAAGATGCTGAAGATTCTATGGTAGAAATTTCTTTTGAAAAAGTTGAAAAGGGACTAAAAGTTATTATTCAACATTCAAATCTGCCAGAAGGAACGGGACCAGATTATAGAAAAGGTTGGAAAGATCATTACTTCAAACCAATGAAAGAATACTTTGCTCCTAAAACTGAAGATTAGATTTCTTTAGTAAAAATTTAATTAAAAAACCTCCAAGAAGTGAAAGTCTTGGAGGTTTTTGTTTTATCTCTTATCATGAATCTAGATACTCATATCTAATACTTATACTTCAACCACTTAACCACTTCACTCCATTTTGGTTTTTTACCTGTACGCAAAATTCCTATTTGGAATATTTTACCAGCTATTGGGAATATAAAATAAATAGTAGCTAGATTAACACAAATTGAAAGTGCTAATTGCCAAAGAGGAACATCAATTACAGTCATTCTGGCTGGCATAACTATAATAGAGGCAAAGGGAAACATGGAAGCTACAGCAGCTATTGGGTTTGCGGGATTATTAGCCATTGACAATGCAATAAAAAATGGAATTATTATTAACATCATTATAGGCCACATTCCAGACTGTGCTTCTTGTGCAGTTTCAAAAATTGATCCTAAGGTTGCAAACAAAGCTATGTAAGTTACAAGTCCTAAAAAGAAATTTATCAAATAGTAAGCCAACTGACCAGCCGTTACACTTATAGAAACTTCTTCAGGAAGTGAAAACCACGCTGTAAAAGAAAGAATAGCTAATGGTAGCAGCCAAATAACCATTTGACCAGCTCCCGTAATTGCAGCACCCAATATTTTACCCGTCATAAATTCTTTACTACTTACTGATGATAAAAGTACCTCTACTACTTTACTTGCTTTTTCTTCCATTACTGTTTGCATCGTCATCTGCCCCATCATTATGAGACTTAAGTACAATAAAAAAGTGAAGATATAGGCAAGAGCCATATTCCCAAATCCTTCTTCTTCAATTTTTTCATCCTTTGTAACTTTTAACTCTGCAAAGTCAACGCCCATTCTTGCATAAGACAAATCATTTTCAGAAAGATTTTTTTCATCAAAATAATCGGTTACTAATATTCTGTTTATGTGAGAACGTAATTTTCTAGTCACTGTCATATTTTTGGGAGTTTTTGCATAGTATTCAATTTTTTTATCTTCAAGAGCTGTATTTGGGATAAAAACTATTCCAGTTAAGTTTTCATCTAGTAGATCTTTTCTCTTTTTATCAATATACTCTATTAATGTTTCTTTGGGCACAGTATTGAATGTTAAACTGTAATAACCATTTTTGATAAAAGGTAATTGAGAAAAATCATTTTGAAAATTATTTGTCAATTGAGTTGATTCAGTAATTATTTCAATACTAGTGTTTTCATCACCTTCGTACGACATTATAAGTGTCTGAAACCCAATAAATAAAAACATAAGAGCAGGTATTGCTAACGTCATAATTATAAAAGCTTTTGATAAAAGTTTTTCTCTAAGTTCTCTTTTTAGTATTCCTAAAATTCTATAATTAAACATTACTTACCTCCTTAACAATAGTGTCTTCTTCATTACCAGCAAGTTCAATAAACATTTCTTGTAAGGAAATATCATTTGCATTAAAATTCTTTACTTCCACTTTATTATCAACTAATAGTTTTAGTAATTGTTGAATTTGTGATGAATCCTTTACTTTAATTCCTGTTGTATTTCCGTAATCAGATATTTTTTCTATAATTGGATTATTCTTTAAGAAAGAAATATCTCCGTTATAAGTAAGACTTACATTTTGTTGAGAATAATTTGATTTAATTTCTCTTAGTGAACCGTTAAGAATTATCCTTCCATGGTCAATCATAGCAATATGATCACACATTTTTTCTGCAAAATCCATTAAGTGAGTTGAAAGAATTATAATCTTTCCTTCTTGTTTTTTTTCTAAAATTATTTCTTTAAGTAGATTTGTATTAATTGGATCCAATCCAGAAAAAGGTTCATCAAGAATTATAAATTCAGGATCATGTAAAACTGTAGAAATGAATTGTATTTTTTGCTGGTTTCCTTTTGAAAGGTCTTCAATCTTAGAATCTTTTCTATCCAAAAGATCAAATCTCTCCAAATAATCTAAAGCTTTCTGTTGAACATCTTTTCCACTCACACCTTTTATTTCAGCAAAGAAAAGAAGAGTTTCTAAAACCTTCATTTTTTTGTACAAGCCACGTTCTTCAGGTAAGTATCCAACCTTGTTCTTAAATTCTTGTCCTACTTTTGTTCCGCGTAAAATTACTTCACCGCTATCAGGCAAATAAATATTCATCATCATTCTGATCGTTGTGGTTTTGCCTGCTCCGTTCCTTCCGATAAGGCCAAAAATAGAACCTTCCGGAACTTCGAATGAAGCATTGTCAACAGCTTTTACTCCATCAAATGTTTTGGTTAGGTCTTTTACTTCTAGTGCGTTCATAAATTATCCCATTTTATATTAAGAGATTTTAATTCTAATTTATCATTTAAGTTTTAAAAAAAATGACAAACTTTATTTAGTTCAAATTTTGTTTAATATTAAATCTATTTCATTTCCAACAAGATCCAAATATATTTTTTCAATATCACTTTTATTCATTTTGTTTACTTCGTTATGTGTTGTCGAATTATTATCATGCAAGATAATAATTGTATCACAAAGGTTTTCTACTAAGTCCAGAATGTGAGTAGAAAAAATTATTGTTGTACCATCATTTGCCATGGACTTTAGTAATTTCTTTAATGCAATTATACTCATTGTATCAAGTCCGGAAACGGGTTCATCTAATAATAGAATTTTGGGTGATTGAACCAAAATTGAAATCAATGCAATTTTATGTTTCATTCCGTGGGAGTATTCTTTTATTAAATGGTTTTTGAAATCTTCCAAGTTGAAAAGCTTGAGTAGTAAATCAACCTTTTGCTGAACTTCTTTATACTGAATCTTTTGCATATCAAGAACAAACTTAACAAATTCAAGTCCAGTCAAATACTCGTATAAAAAAGGTGTATCAGATAAATATAAAATTTTATTTCTGTGTTTATTTAGAAACTCGTCATTTGGAATTCCATCTATTAAGATTTCTCCACCAAACTCCAGGTTATTCATAATAGTGTTTTGTAAAGTTGTTTTGCCTGCTCCATTAGCTCCAAGGAGACCAACTATTAAGCCTTTATCAATATTAAGATTGATTTTTTCAAGAACTTTAGTTTGTCCATAATATTTTATTAAGTTTTTAATCTCCAACATTTGCAACACCTAACATTTTAATTTTTTATAACAATTATAAAGAGTAAAAGGAATTGTAATTGGAATTCCGAGCATTATAAAAACTAAAACTCTAGTTCCAATATTGTCTGCATAGGTTAACCGTATCATCAAAGTATATGCTAATAGAAAAAGAATAACAAAAAATAAGACTAATGTTAATAATAAATTTATTTCAGATAGAAAAAAACTATAAGCAATAAGAATAAAAAGAAAGTGGGTTAAAAATAAAATTGACCAAAATATAAATTCGCCCTTTAATATTGATGATGAGCTGCAAGGAATGGCATTGGCTAATTTTAAATTATTATTTGTTGGAAAATGTAAAACTATATTTAATAGAAAAATGAACTGCAAAAACACTGCCCAAACGAAAAAATCCTCTTTATTATTGTTGATAATAAATAACATGAAAACGACATTTATCAATGAAAAGTTCAATACATATTTAAGTATCAAATTTTTATTTACTCGCCAAAGAAAAAGAATTTCTCTATTAACAATACTTCTAACTGGAAGTGATTTTTGATTTGAAAAGTTGGTTGACCAAAGTAGATTCTCTTTTGTATTTCTGGTTTTATACTTCTTTTCTTTTATAAAATTTGGGAGAAAGAAACTAATCAATATTAAAACGAATACTTCTAAAGACAAAATACTTATTGATAAAACTGTATCGATTCTAAATACTAATTCACTTATAACTAGAAAACCGAAAATGATTAAACTAAGTAATATCGTTTCAATTTTCTTTATTGCAAGTAGTTTGTTTTTATCCAAAAAATTAAGAAGGAACTTATTCTCCTTAATGTTTGATTTTAGATAAAGATTTGAAATAAATATTGGTAAGCTTAAAGTAATTAGAAATCTAACAATTTGAGTTTCCTGCTGTGTTTGATATTCTTGATTTAAGAAAAACACAACAGTCAATAGAAGAAGCAATATTAGAATAACAGCTATCTTGTTATCTTCATCAAAATACCAATTTGTAAATATTTTAAATCGACTTTTAATTATAATTGAAGTTATAGAGATAGTTTTGTTCATTTAATAATTATTTTAACTCATCTTCTAATTCTTCAAGATTATCTTTTGATGATTCAAACTCAGGATCAATCTCTAAGGCTTTTTTATATTGTTCCATTGCAAGTTTTAGTTTACCGGCTTTTCT
>Ga0209633_10002072_pt1 | contig 19850 bp, 19 predicted proteins | sample Cruoilmetagenom1_FD_187290 | JGI IMG/M metagenome (GOLD analysis project Ga0209633, IMG submission 187290) | Oil polluted marine microbial communities from Coal Oil Point, Santa Barbara, California, USA - Sample 1 (SPAdes) (version 2) | ecosystem: Environmental > Aquatic > Marine > Oil seeps ... | reverse complement strand
TAAAGTGGTGAATGTAGGTATAAAAACAGACCTGCAAGAGTACTTAGATGTCGTAGATGCACAGTCCATCCAAGCCATAGGAATGTCTGGGCTTCTAGTGAAATCAACAGCAGTCATGAAAGAAAATCTTGAAACGATGGCAGAGATGGGTATGGAGATACCTATACTCCTTGGTGGTGCGGCACTTACACGTGCATTTGTAGATGACTTTTGTCGTCCTATCTACAAAGGACCTATTTTTTACTGTAGAGATGCTTTTGATGGGGTTATCGCTATGTCCCGTATAGAAAAGTATAACGAAGACAACAGTATCGGACTTGACACTCGCTTAGCTGGTGATATGAAAGAACGTGTAGAAAAAGTTAAAAAAGAGGTGGTAATACCTCCTTTCTCTGAGCTAAAAATGCCAGAAGCACAAGCAGTGCCTACGCCTCCATTTTGGGGACGTAGAGTACTTCAAAAAGAAGACTTAGATTTAGACATGATATTTAACTGGGTCAACCAAAAGACAGTCATCAAGATGCACTGGGGTTACAAAAAAGGAAAGATGGACAAAGATGAGTACGAGAAACTCTTAGATGAAAAAGTCTACCCAGCATATGAGAGACTTAAACGTGAGTTTATAGAAAAAGACCTCTTTGACCCTACCATCATCTATGGGTACTACCCATGTAGAAGTTCTGACCAAGAGCTCTACCTCTTTGACGAGTCACAAGGTTGGAACGTAGATGCCAATGCCAACAGGGAACCTTTAGATAAAGTTATAGGAAATGCTGTAGGTACCTTCTCTTTCCCAAGACAAGGTAAAAAACCTCACCGAGCACTGAGTGACTTCTTCCATCATGACAGACATGATGTGATGCCTCTAACGTGTGTAAGTGCAGGATCTAAGTTCTCAGTGTACGAAAAAGAGCTTTATGATGCAGGTAAATACCTAGAGTATAACATGGTTCACGGTTTTTCTGTAGAACTCGCAGAAGCCCTAGCAGAAGTAGCACATAAGCAGATACGTCTAGATATGAACATCGCAGACAATGAAGGTGGTTCACTACGTGACGTACGTATGAACCGTTATCATGGTGCGAGATACTCGTTTGGGTATCCTGCATGTCCGGACTTGGAGCAGAGTCGTCTCATTTTTGACTTGTTGAAGCCAGAGGAGTTTGGCATAGAACTTTCTGAGACTTTTCAGATACATCCGGAGCAGAGTACTACTGCTTTAGTGGTGCATCATGGGAAGGCTACTTATTATTCGGTATAAAATATAATTTAAAAGGAGTTTTATGAAGGCAGAAGTAAAGAAAAGTGAAACAAGAACATTTGTGATCGAAGAAAAACATATTAAAGATATATGGGAGCTATTACAAAGCCGCATTGGCCCTCCTGAAATAACTATTTTATGTACGGATGATATAGAACGAAGATATGATACATGGAAGAACTTTATTCTATTTGATAATAGTAAATCAAAAGAAATTAAAGAGATTGCTATTAATGCAGAATCTAAAGATCATAGTAAACAGGCCAGTATAAATTTTTCTAGTTCAATATCTAGTCAAGTATATATGCGAATTAAAGCTAGTGAACAAGTTGTTGTAAGATTAAATAGCGATATAGAAGATATATTAGATAATGTCAAACCTTGGTATTCAAAGTTTGTTAAAATTGACTTTTTTTATATAATTATGTTTGCTTTTGCTTTTGGTACAATGTACTTTTATATTACTCACCCAAATGTTGAGACAAATAATAAGAGTGATGGGAATGAAGCACTAGCAGTTTTAGTTTTATTATCTATTATGGCTACAGTTGTAGTAGTATCTATCTTGTTGAATAAACTTCGATCTAGATATTTTCCAACTTCTGTTTTTGCAATTGCTAAAGGATTGGATAGGTATAAATTTGATGAAAAAATAAGATGGACAGTTATTGTGGGTTTTGTCATTTCTGTAGTTGCATCTTTATTTAGTTCAGTTTTATTGTAGTTTACGAAAATAAAATATTATGATAAAATAATGGTTGAAGAGAGAGCGTCTGCTCGTTCAACGGCTCCAGCTGTTGAACCTTTATCAGACTACAAATAATTCAAATATATTAATCTTCAAAATACCGATATAGGTTTCACAGCAGGAGCTGAGAAACAAGAGGGTGTAGGTCGGGATGTCCTCTTCCCGACAATAGTTTACATAGGATACGCTTTAAACCCTCATTATTAAAATTGAATCAAAAAATCTACCTATATCTACCGTTTATATTCATGTCGGGAAGAGGACATCCCGACCTACTTAGATACCTTATAATCTTCCAGAGTGCTGTATATGCGTTCCCATGCAAAGCATGGGAACGATGGCTTGTCTGTATAGTTTACAAAAATAAAATATTATGATAAAATGATGTTTGAAGAGAGAGCGTTTGCTCCCTCTGAGTGTTTAACTATTGTAGTATCTTAACAATGCTACAATAATTGTAAGTATTAGGATGAGTATATCCATGATGCTCACACCCTCTCGAAGTTATGATTTGACTTGAGATCCAAACAGTAGTTGTAGCTGCTGTTTGAAACAACAGGTCAGACTACATTCAAATTATAACCCACATTTTTAATTTATGATAAAAACATGACAAATTGACATGCTTTTTTTGTTTTACTTCCCACCACCATTTATCATCCTAGAGATCATGCCTTTTTCTTCATATATATCTGCTACAACCACACCGATGATGTGCAAAGGCACATAGATAAGTACGGCATAGAAGACGAGTTCGTGTATCTCTTTGATATCTCCTGCTAGCTCTTTAGTGATGCCTAGTGCTTCATGAAAATGCATACTTAGACCAGTGGTTGCCATAAACAAAAGTACAAGATAGATGCCTACATAACCTAGTTTGACTACTTTTCTATGCAGAGTGGCTTGTTTGAAGTGTAGGAAACTTCGTCGTCCGCTTGTGGTAAAAAAGAGTGCTACTCTCCAAAGGAGTAATGCAGTTAAAGCATAACCTAGAAGTATGTGCCATTCCCACATGGGTGCACGGATGGCTTTTGCTAACACTTTGGCTTGTGCTTCTGTGACGCTGACGTCTATTTCTGCTAGTTTTTGGGTGAGGAGTTCGCTGTTTGTTCGCCAGCTTAAAAAGGTTTTTCTTAAAAACACGGTACCAAGTAATCCTATGACGACTGCTGCATTAACCCAGTGCCAAATCCTAAAATCAAATCGCCATTTTTTCATCATGCATCCTTTTTGATAAAGTATAACTATTAGCATAGTTTATCATATTAGCTTTATACAAATTTATATATACTGTAGTACATATGAAAAAGGAAAGATTATGAAAAAGATACTTATTGGATTAACGGTTTGTACACTTGTACTCATGTCAGCAGAACAAAAAATAAATGGCGAAGAGGTTTTTGAGAGAAACTGTGCGGCGTGTCACATCAAAAACATTACCAAAGATGAGACGATGAAAATACTCAAAACCATCAAGGCACCACCTATGGTTGAAGTCTCCAATCAATTAAAAGCAAATATCAAAATAGTAGATGACCTAGATGACGAGATACATAGAGCGGTAGTTATAGCGTTTATCAAAGACTATGTTGAATACCCGCATATGGATAAAGCAATGTGTGAAGCTATGGCACTGGAACGTTTCTCTTTGATGCCTTCTTTAAAAGGTAAGTTAACTGCGGAAGAACTAACTGCTGTGGCTGAGTGGACGTACGACTATTATGTAGGGAAAAAGTTTTAGTATGGAGTTAAAGGCAGGTATCTATAGACATTACAAAGGCTCGCTGTATGAAGTATATATGACAGCACAACACTCAGAGACTGAAGAGTGGATGGTGGTGTATAAGGCTTTGTATGGTGAAGAGGGGAATTGGGTGAGGCCTTATGATATGTTTGTTGAAAAGGTTGAGGTTGATGGGGAGATGGTTTCACGATTCGAATTTTTATCTAAGGGCATTTAGACATCTGTTTTAATCTATGAGAAATTTATAAAAGAGTATAGTATTTTATCCATATACAAGGGAAAAAGTGTGAAGTGTATTTTACTTATAAGTCTATTATTAATTACAAATCTTTATAGTATAGATATGTTTAAGGGAGTTAGTATTTATCCTTTTGGTATTGTCAAACATTTTGAGCCAGAAGAAGAAACACATGAAGGTAATATGGAATATTTTGCCATATCAAAAACATTTGATTATGAAGATTGGTGTTTTGAGGCTGGTGGAGGTACTTTTCTAGATAGTTATGAGGTAAGATCGTATAAAATATTTACAAATATTTCACATATGGATTACACATGGGGTATTTTTACACCAATGTTAGCCATTGATTTGTATTCTAAAGGCAAAGAATATTCATCTGATAAAAGAACACAAATTATAGCTCCTAGTTTCAAGTTAAGGATTGGTGACAAGGATGGGTTATTCATGAATATCCAACCTATACCAAAAGTAGGTGACTTAACTAATGGCTTTGTTGCAGTTGAATTTGGTTATAAATTTTAGTTTTAGTGTTGAAAAGTATAAGGTATTTAAACTTCATTAAATGCCTTCCATTTTTCTTGCTTTAAAACTCACTAAATTTTCTTCTGAAAATCTAAAAAAGAGCTCTATGGGTCTGCAGCATATTTCGCAGTCTTCTATGTAGTCGCTTGTCTCTTCTTCTGGGTCTAGTATCATAGAAATACGTTCCCAGCAATAAGGGCAGGTGAAAAAGTGCTCCATCAGTTGTCATCTTTCTTTGAGAATAGTTTAGTAAGCCATGATGGTAGCATACAGAAGTTATCACATCCACCATTTTTATTACACTGTGTCAGGCGTATGTTGCGTATGAGTAAAAAGGCAAAACCCAGTGCGACAAATAATGTCAATGCACCTGTGAGGTAATCGCCATAGAGAAAGTGTTGTATGCTAAGTATGAGCATAACTATGGTAACAATGAGACACATGGTAAGTCCTAAAATCCTATTTTTTTCAAATTATAGTACAATCATATAAAAAATAGGACTTCTGTATGTCAGCTATCATAGACCATTTCCAAACCCTCACACAAATCCCCCACTGTAGTAAAGAAGCAGATAAATTACTAGAGTTTTTAGTAGACTTTGCTAAAGAGAGAGACTATACGGTTGAGGTGGATGAAGTAAAAAATATCTATATCACTAAAGGCATGCCTACACTTTGTTTGCAAGCACATTACGACATGGTGTGTATGGGGAAAGCCCCCGTACTTGAGACGTACATAGAAGAGGGCTGGATGAGAGCGAAAGAGAGCTCTTTAGGTGCGGACAATGGTATGGGCATAGCCATGATGATGCATTGCATGGACGAAGGGTATGACTTGGAGTTTTTACTCACCTCAGATGAAGAGATAGGACTCATAGGAGCAAATGAAGTGGCATTTGCGTTAAAAAGCATGTATATGCTAAACCTTGACAGTGAAGATGAAGCAGAAGTTTACATAGGCTGTGCAGGGGGAGCAGACATCACTGCCTTTAAACAGGACAGTTATGTTGAAGGCTCTGGAACATGTTATGAAGTAGCGGTCAAAGGACTAGTGGGGGGACACTCAGGGGTAGACATAGACAAAGGCATACACTCAGCCATCAAAGTCTTAGCTGCTTACCTTAGTGAAAACAACATCACACAGCTAGCAAGTATCTACGCAGGGGAAAGACGCAACTCCATACCTGCCAATGCTGTGGCCATAGTAAGAAGCGAAGTAGCTTTAAAAGAGAGTGGAGAGGTGAAGGTACGTGAACTGGGAGAATCGCCACAGGTACTTAAAGAGGGTCAAAAGATGATAGACCTCATGCATAGTTTCAAACATGGTGTGCATGCGACAAATGATAAGTTAGGCATCCCAGATGTAAGCATCAACCTTGCCATCATCACTGCAGATGAAAAAGGTGGTTTAAAAGTGGAGACTTCAGCACGTGCTATGGGAGCAGAGGAGTTAGACACTTTGACAGAAGAGACTGTAGCTATGTTTGAAGGGTATGGTTTTTCTGTACAGGTAGAAGACAAGTACCCTGCATGGAAACCAGATATCTCAGACTTTACAAACTTAGTGTCTGAAAAGATGGAAGGTGTGTTTGGAAAAACAAAGATGATGGCCATACACGCAGGGCTTGAGTGTGGGGTCATCGCAGAAAAATACCCTACGATGAAGTTTGCTTCCATAGGCCCTACCATACGCTACCCTCACTCTACTAGAGAGATGGTAGATCTGGCTTCAGTGGAGAGAACATATGAAGTTTTACAAAAAATCATTCAATCAGTTTAAATTATCAATATTATAAAAGAAATTTAGGAGTAGAATAAAGGAATACACTACATACTAAAGGACAAGAATGAAGACCATATTTCAGGATTTAGAATACTTAAATAAAGCAGTTGAAGACAAAAAAGCAAAGAAGCTACTTAAAGAACTTGAAGAGAATATCCATCTACTCAAAACAAAAAGTGGGTTGACTCAGTTGATGGGTAAAAAGAAGCTTGCAAAGATCACGCGTAATGTTGAGTATGAAAACGAGTTAAAAGCACTACAGGTTGAGCTTATCAAGCTACAAAACTGGGTTTATGATAACAACAAACGTGTCATGATCATCTTTGAAGGGCGTGATGCAGCTGGTAAGGGTGGATCGATCAAACGTTTTACACAGTACCTTAACCCAAGAAAGTTTAGAGTTGTCGCACTTCAAAAGCCAACTGAAGTTGAGACAGGGCAGTTTTACTTCCAACGTTACTTCCAACACTTGCCAAATCCGGGTGAGATCACTTTCTTTGACCGTTCTTGGTATAACCGTGCCATTGTTGAGCCTGTGTTTGATTTTTGTACACCTGATCAGTATGAAAAGTTTATGAAAGAAGTCCCGGAGATAGAGCATGCCATTATGGATGACGGGATCATACTTATTAAGTTGTGGTACTCCATCACTAAAGAAAATCAGAAAAAAAGATTTAAAGAGCGTATGACCAATCCTCTTAAACACTGGAAACTAAGCCCAGTTGATCAAAAAGCACAAGAGATGTGGGATAAGGTGACCTACTATAAGGAAGAGATGTTCTCACGCTCTCATACAAGTTATGCGCCATGGATCATTGTTGATAGTAACGATAAAAAACGTGCTAGATTAGAGTCTATACGTTATGTACTTTCACGCATTGATTATGAAGGTAAAGAGGAAGCAAATATCAATCTTCATCATGATCCTGAGATAGTAGAGCGTTACCATAGACGTTCACATGATGAGAAGTAAACAGTTGTTGAGTGTTACACTTTAAAAGTTTGTGTTGTTTTACAGTGTGCTTCCATGAAGCACGCTTCACATTCGGGCTTAAGTGCTTTACATTTGTATCTACCAAAGAGTACCATCGCTTGATGGAGTAGATGCAAATCAGTTTTAAACTTTTTACTTAGTTCCTCTTCACACTTTATGGCAGTTTTGGCATCACTAAGACCTAGTCGGTGTGCCACTCTGTAGACATGGGTATCAACTGCCATGAGGTTGGCACCTGCATACTCTATCATAACGACGTTTGCCGTTTTTTGACCCACACCTGCAAGTTTCACAAGTTCGTCACGTTCAAGGGGGATCTCACCCTCATAATTTTCTATGACTGATTGTGCCATCTTGATGAGATTTTTGGCTTTGTTATTGAAAAATGAGCAAGTGTTGAGGTAGGACTTGACTTCATCTAGGTCTGCATTGGCTAGAGTGATAGGGTCAGGATATTTCTCAAAAAGAGCAGGGCTGATGATGTTAACACGTTTGTCTGTACACTGAGCAGAGAGCATGACAGCAATGAGAAGTTCATAGAGATTTGTATAATTTAGTTCTGTGAGTGAATCAGGATAGTGTTCTAAAAAGATTTGTTTTATCTCTTCTATCTCTTTTTTTGTTGCTTTTTTTACTTTTGCCATACTTTTAAACCTTGCTCTTAATGTAATATGAATAAAATACTACCACATTAATGAATGATTTACCCAAGAGAGTTATACTTCTATGGAAATTAATACAACTAAGGATTACAAAACTATGTTAAAACTATCAAAAACTTCACTTTTAGCTGTTGCATTTATGACGACAGCACTTACAGCATCAGATATACTTGTTACAGTTAATGGAAAAAATATCACTAAACAAGATGCGGAAACATTTGTAAATGCCTCTTCTCCACAATCCCACTTTTTACAGCTCGATAAAGCACAACAAGCTATGATAAAAGATAGACTTGTTGAAAAAGTACTTTTTACTGAACTTGCAGCCAAAGAAGGCGTAGATAAAAACCCAGAATTCCAAAGAAATATGGAAAAAATAAAAGAAGAACTTCTTGTCAATATGTGGATGAAAACACAGATGGATAACGCAGTGGTCAGTGACAGTGAAGCCAAAGAATTTTACACTAAAAATGAAGCTAAATTTATGCAGAAAGCATCAGTTCATGCAAGACACATTTTGGTAAAAGAAGAGAAAGAAGCTCAGACTCTCATAGATGAGATGAAAGCCTTAAAAGGTGATGCACTTAAAACAAAGTTCATCGAGTTAGCAAAAGCAAAATCAACAGGTCCTTCTGGTCCTAAAGGTGGAGACTTAGGTAACTTCTCTAAAGGTCAAATGGTTCCAGAGTTTTCAAAAGCAGTATGGGCACTTGACGTAGGGACTACAACTACTAAACCAGTGAAAACACAGTTTGGGTACCATGTGATCTATCTTGAAGCTAAAAACGAAGCAAAAGCTACAGGATATGACGCAGTAAAAGATAAGATCATTGCATCACTTAAACAAAAACAATTTGCTGCAAAAATCACAGAAATAGCAAAAGAACTTAGATCTAAAGCGACTATCGTTGATCCTTCAGCTGATGCAAACAGCAGTAAATAATAGTTCCAAATATATAATTTAACAGAAAGCATAGTATGAAGAAAATTCTAATCGCTTCAGGACTGACACTCATTTTGTCTGTCAGTTCTGTATCTGCCGATGCCCTAAAAAACTCCCTAAATAACTTGATGAATGAAAAAGATACCACTGGTATGGTAAACCTCAATGCTATGAACATCAATGGTAAAGCAAAACCAAAAGCTGTGCAGCAAGTAAAGAGAAAGTCAAGACCAGGAAGTGCCATCATAGGCCGTTACAATGATAAAAAGCCTGTCTTTAAAAAAGAAGCGGATGCGTACATCAAAAAAGTAACCAAAGGTAAGATAAAAGACATCGATCTACTTCCTAGAAAACAGCGTCTTATCGTCTTAAAAGATTTACAAAATATGTATAAGATGAAGCACTTTAAGAGTAGACCATCCACAGCTATAGTGGCAACAGTCAATGGTGTAGATGTCATTAAAAAAGAAGCTGACAGTTACTTAAAACGAGTGACGGCAGGTAAAGTGACAGATTTTGATAGATTAGAAAAAAAGCAACGTCAAGTACTCATAGAAGATTTGGCAAGACCTATGGTGCTAAAAGATGCTGTCGAAAACAATATTACGGAAGAAGAAAAAGAAGCTGTCTATAAACAAATGTGGCTTGAAAAACAAAGAGCAACGATAGAAGTGACGAGTGAAGAGATGTTAGCACTCTATGAGCTCAAAAAAGAAAAAACATTGGCTACGAATCCACAAGCACAAATACCGCACTATATGAGTTTAGGGGATAGTCTTAAAAATGAGATATTTGAGAAAAAAATGATGGTAATGTTAATGAAAGATGTCAATCTTAGCATTAACTATGATAATAATATCACCACAGATACAAATGAATCATCAGAAACATTAGGTAAAATACAGCACACAAAGGAAACAGAATGAAAAAACTTTTAGTTACATTGGGATTGGCATTATTTTTAGGTACAGCAAGTGCATCAGCAGCTACAGCAGCTACAGTTAATGGTATGAAAATTACTGTGAGCGAAGCAAACAAAGCACTTAAGACCCTGACAAAAGGTAAAATGACTTGGGCTAAACTACCAAAAGAGGGTAGAGATCAACTCATACAAATGATGGCACCTTCTAAGTTAGTGGCAGCAGCGGCAAAAAATCAGTTGAACAAAAAAGAAAAAGAAGCCGCACTTGCTGGTTTTTGGATGCAGAAAAAAATGGCTAAGATAAAGATCTCAGACAAAGAAGCTAAAACTGCCTACGGTAAAATGAAAAAAGCGGCAAAAGCTGCAAAGAGTAAACAAAAAATACCACCTTTCAAACAAGCTAAAAACAACATCAAAATGCAACTTGCACAAGAAAAAGTTGTTTCTAAATTGATGAAAAAAGCAAAAATTAAAATCAAATAATCCCATACAGAGGAAATAGTAAATGTCTGCAAAAGTATTAGATGTAGTAAATGCAGGTGTTGTCACTGGTGACGACCTTCAAAAGATCTTCAAAGTAGCAAAAGATGAGGGCTTTGCCCTTCCTGCGGTAAACGTAGTAAGCACAACTTCTATCAACGCTGTACTTGAATCTGCTAAAAATGTAAACTCACCAGTCATCGTGCAGTTTTCTAACGGTGGTGGAGCGTACTATGCTGGAAAAGGTTTGCCTTCTGATGTGGCAGCTGTGCTTGGTACTATCTCTGGAGCGAAGCATGTGCATACTGTGGCTAAGGCTTATGGTGTGCCAGTGGTACTTCATACAGACCATGCAGCAAGAAAACTACTCCCGTGGATAGATGCATTGTTAGATGCTAGTGAAGAGCACTTCAAAGCGTATGGTGTACCTCTTTTTTCTTCTCATATGATAGACCTCTCTGAAGAGCCTATAGAAGAAAACATTGCTACTTGTAAGGTGTACTTAGAGCGTATGGCTAAGATGGGTATGACATTGGAGATAGAGTTAGGTGTGACAGGTGGAGAAGAAGATGGTGTAGATAACACGGACATCGATAACTCTCTGCTTTACACGCAACCAGTAGAAGTAGCCTACGCCTATGAAGAACTGATGAAAGTTTCAGACAAGTTTACTATAGCAGCTTCATTTGGTAATGTACATGGGGTATATAAACCAGGTAATGTCAGTCTTACACCAAAGATACTTGATAACTCACAAAAGTTCATTGAAGAGAAGTATAATACTGGTGCTAAACCAGTAGATTTTGTATTTCATGGTGGTTCCGGTTCAGAACTGACAGATATCCGTGAGGCTATCTCTTATGGTGCGATCAAGATGAATATAGATACTGATACTCAGTGGGCATTTTGGGATGGTGTAAGAGGGTATGTGAATGAACATAAAGACTACTTACAAGGTCAGATAGGTAATCCTGACGGGGATGATAAGCCAAATAAGGGGCATTATGATCCTCGTAAGTGGCTTCGTGCTGGTGAGGTTGCTATGGTGGCTCGACTTGAGAAGGCGTTTGACGATTTAAATTGTTTAAATCGTAATTAGGTTTTTATCTTTTTAATTAACTTCCTTTTTTCTTGATTGTGGTGTTGTTTCTCTCTTCATTTTTTTAGAAAAAACGAAGCAAAAAATCGTCACGGCTCTCGAATCGCTCCGATTTCAAGGGCGTTCGCCGTGACAAGGCACACTTCGTGTGATTTGATGGGAAGAGCATGGATTTAAATTCTCCTATAGATACGATTAGCTTTGAAGGTCATACTTTTTATCTTAAGCGTGACGACCTCCTTCATCCAGATTTTTCTGGGAATAAAGCCCGAAAATTTTACTATTATCTCCAAAACGATTTTCCAGATATTAAGAAGATAGTCTCTTATGGTTCTGCTCAGTCTAATGCTATGTATTCTCTTTCTGTTTTAGCGAAGATGAGAGGGTGGGAGTTTGAGTATTTTGTAGACCATATAGCCGAGTATCTCAAAGCGAATCCTAATGGGAATTATGCGGGAGCTTTAGAGAATGGTATGAAAATTTCTGTAGGTCGGGGTGTCCCCTCCCCGACAAATGATATACTGTTCATAGAAGAGGGTGGTAGACAGAAAGAGGCTGAGTTTGGCATAAAGATTTTAGCCCAAGAGATCATTGATTGGCAAATAAAGAATGAGGTAAAAGAGTTAAATATTTTTTTGCCATCAGGTACAGGAACTACAGCTTTATTTTTGGCTAAGGCTTTTGTCGGGGAGGGGTACCCCAAGGGCATTTCCTCTTTACGTCACAGCATACCCCGACCTACGGTTTATACATCTCCATGCGTAGGAGATAGTGACTACTTAAAAAAGCAGTTTTTAGAGCTAGAAGAGGATGAAAATTATCATCCAACTATCTTGACATTAGATAAAAAACACCATTTTGGAAAACTTTATAAAGAAAACTACAAAATTTGGCTAAAATTACAACAACAAACGGGAGTGGTCTTTGACCTCCTTTATGACCCACTTGGATGGCGTACATTACTCGCCCATCCTGAGGTCTTTTCTAAACCTACACTCTACATACATCAAGGTGGTGTGTTAGGAAATGAAAGTATGCTCCCCCGGTATGAACGAAAATACAATAAAGAAGAATTATAAAATGAAAATATTTTACAGTAGTGATGACACTTTTGAAGCAAACTTCAAGGAGCTTTTAGAGCGTGGTAAGATGGACATAGAGGGTGTAACAAGCATCGTCTCTGGACTTCTTAAAGAGATACAAACTGAAGGTAACAAAGCTGTCAAGTCTCAGATAGCAAAGTTTGACAGATGGGAGCCTGTATCTGATGAAGCACTTTTGGTCTCTACAGATGACATGGCTAAGGCTTATGAGAACATAGACCCAACACTTCGTGATGCACTACACTTGGCGTACGACCGCATCGAATCTTACCACCAAAAACTTATGCCAAAAACGTGGATGGACAAAGAATCTAACGGTACGATACTTGGTCAAAAAGTTACTGCCGTTGACCGTGCAGGGCTTTACATCCCTGGTGGAAAGGCAGCATACCCTAGCTCACTTCTTATGAATGTCATACCTGCACAAGTAGCTGGTGTAGAAGAGATAGTCATCTGTACTCCAGCACCAGACAATGAACTCAACGAACTTCTACTTGCAGCGTGTCACTTATGTAAGGTAACACAAGTCTACAGAGTAGGTGGGGCATCGGCCATAGGTGCAATGGCGTATGGAACAGAGACCATCCCTAAAGTAGATGTCATCACTGGCCCCGGAAACATCTTTGTAGCCACAGCTAAGAAGTTAGTTTATGGTGAAGTAAACATAGACATGATAGCTGGCCCCTCTGAGATAGGCATACTCGCAGACAGTACAGCTAGAGAAGACTACGTTGCTATAGACTTACTAAGCCAAGCAGAACATGATGAGATGGCATCTTCTATACTCATCACTACAGATGGTGAACTTGCCAACAAAGTAAGTGACAAAGTAGAAGAGTTCCTTGGAACACTCTCACGTGAAGAGATAGCTAGAAAGTCTATAGAAGAGCGTGGAGCCATCATAGTTACCTCTACGATGGAAGAAGCCATAGACCTCATGAATGAGATAGCACCAGAACACCTGGAAGTCATCACAGAAGACCCTATGAGCTTACTAGATGACATCAAACATGCAGGTGCTATCTTCCTCGGTGAAAATACACCTGAGCCTATAGGCGACTACGTAGCAGGCCCTAACCATACACTTCCTACAGGTGGAACAGCTAAGTTCTACTCACCGTTAAGTGTAGAGAACTTCTTGAAGAAGTCTTCTATCATTTCTATGTCTAAGCAAGGGATGGAGGAGATAGGTGGCGCTTGTGCGATGATCGCTAATACTGAGGGCTTGACTGCGCATGAGGAGAGTGTTCGGATTAGGTTGAGGGACTAAAAGAGTAGGGGGAAAAGTAGTGAAAAATTTTATTATCGTGTTATTAGTTTTATTTGTATCAGGTTGTTCAAGTCCATACGTAGTTCCTAAAAAAACTGCAAAAACTGCAAAAATTAATTTTAAGCTTATGACTATTGATACAAGTACATCAGTATATTATTATCATATAGGGAATCATCATAATATTAAGGAAAATAAAGGTTTCTTTGATCGAAAAGAATTGGCTGTAATATCACCTCATAAATATAAGCCGAAGACAGTAATCATAGAGGCAAAAGATAATTTTAGAGTTGTTTCTAACTTTAATCAGGGAAATTTGATGTGTAAGAATATTATTAGCTTTTCTCCAAAAAGCAACAGAGAGTATGTTTTTATATCAAATATGTATAAAGGGTACTGTTCAACAGGTATTTATGAAATAAATAGGCGAAATGGAAAAGTAGTTAGTCAGAAAAAGGTAAAATTGAATGAAAATTTTACATCGATGAAAAAGCGTGTTTATAGGACAGTATATTATTAATTTCTTCTCGTTCCCACGTTTTACGCGGGGACACATACTCCTCTACAAATAACAAAATAAACCTCCATACCATACAAATATTGGCTCATCTTTTCCCATAGGCATTGTTTCTAATCAATAATCTTCCTTTTTTTATATGTTATACTTATCTTATAAATTTACTTGAAGGAATGACTATAAAAAAGATACTAGCATTGGCACTATTAACTTCAGCATTATGGGCTACGGCAGTCACATTTAAAGGGGAAGAGGTCACACTTAACAGCAAAGGATTAAAAGTAGGAGATGCGGTACCATCTTTTATGGCAGTAACCAAAGATTTTATAGAGATGCGTGTTGGTGGAGCAAAAGGTAAGGTGCAGGTTATAGCATTTGTTCCTTCCTTTGATACGGGCATATGTAAGTTAGAGACGATCGCTTTTAATGATAAGATGTCTCAAATGAAAAATGTCGAGGTTATCTTGGTATCTAAAGATCTTCCTTTTACCATAGGTAGATTTTGCATTGACAACAAGATCAAAAATGTAAATACTGTTTCTGATTATAAAGATGCAAATCATGCACTAAGATATGGTACGACTATCTCTGCACCAGCATACTTGGAAGGTTTTTTTGGCAGAGTAGTGTATGTTGTTGATACTGATGGTACCATAACATATAAAGAGGTTGTAGCTGAAATCACTAATGAACCTAACTATGATAGTGTCATCAAAGCTGTCAATAGTTTAACCAAATAATAAAATCTTCTTTTCGTTCCCATGCACTGCATGGGAATGCCTACTTCAATTTAATCTCTCAAATAAACATAAATCCATCGTGAAATGGCATGGCTCTTGTAGGTCGGGGTGTCCTCTCCCCGACGGTATAAATTCAATAAACAAATAAAGATTTTTTCGTATGCAAATTCATGTCGGGGAGGGGACACCCCGACCTACGAGTTTATTATGGAATTGAAATTATTCTAGGCAGAACTATCCTCTTAAAAGATATGTTAAATTAAAATATAAATGATTGTTTTGAAAAAATGGCGCGGTGGACGAGACTCGAACTCGCGACCCCCTGCGTGACAGGCAGGTATTCTAACCAACTGAACTACCACCGCACCTAAACCAACTAAATGGTTGAAAAGAATTCTACAATACCCAACTTAAAAATAAGTCATATTGTTATGGTGGTCGCTATAAGACTCGAACTTATGACATCTACCTTGTAAGGGTAGCGCTCTACCAACTGAGCTAAGCGACCGTATAATGTTTAAACAATGGCGACCCTTAAAGGATTTGAACCTCTGTTTTTACGTTGAAAACGTAATATCCTTGGCCACTAGATGAAAGGGTCTAAGAATTAAACATATTGTTAATAATGGTGGTCGCTACAAGACTCGAACTTGTGACATCTACCTTGTAAGGGTAGCGCTCTACCAACTGAGCTAAGCGACCAAATCAACTTTTTACTACAAAACAAGTTTTGTGAGCTGTCTGCTGAAGACTATTTAATAATTATTTATAGTGGTGACCCTTCATGGATTCGAACCATGGGCCCACTCCTTAAAAGGGAGTTGCTCTACCAACTGAGCTAAAAGGTCATACTATGGCGCGGTGGACGAGACTCGAACTCGCGACCCCCTGCGTGACAGGCAGGTATTCTAACCAACTGAACTACCACCGCACATAACACTATAAATTGTAAAAAATGGTGACCCTTCATGGATTCGAACCATGGGCCCACTCCTTAAAAGGGAGTTGCTCTACCAACTGAGCTAAAAGGTCACTCTTAACATCCTTATTTCTCGAATAAGTGGACGGAATTATAGCCAAGAGTCTCTTTATTGTCAATAGATTTTGGGCAAATATTTTAAATTTTTAAATATTCTTCTAATTTTCTAATGGCAAAGGCTGTAGATTGTTCTTGAACTGAGTTTCTATCACCGTCAAATAGGCAGTGAAATACCTCTTGAGATGTAGGTGTTTTTACTCCTATATAAACTGTCCCTATAGGCTTTTCTTCACTGCCTCCTGTTGGCCCTGCTATGCCAGAAACTGCTAGAGCATAATCACTTTTGAGTGTCTCAGTCAAGGTTGAGATCCCCTTGAGCATCTCTTCAACACACTGCGAACTCACTGCACCATGACTTTCTAGTGTCTCTTTAGTGACTCCGAGCCAAGCCTGTTTGATCTCATTTGAGTAACTTACCACAGAACCATCAAAGACTTCAGACGCCCCACTTATAGAAGTAAATGCCGCAGCTAGTCTTCCACCAGTACATGACTCAGCAAAAGAGATAGTATGATTCTCAGAAGCCAGTTTTTTGATAACCTGTTCGACGTTTTCATAATTTATTTTCATATGAAAATTATATCAAAAATCACACGCAGTGTGTCTTGTTACGGCGAACGCCCTTGAAAGCAGAGCGATTCGAGAGCCGTAACGATTTTTTGTTTCGTTTTTTCTAAAAAAATGAAAAGAGAAACAACACCACAATGAATATAAAAGGAAATTTGAAAAAGCCACAGAGTATAAGGTAAACAACGTACAGACAAGGCACAGTAAATTATAATCATCTTTTGGATATAATCTCACGATAATATAACACAGGCACAAGCCTACAATTAAGGTATTATCGACTATGGATTTTAAAGACACACTCCTCCTTCCCAAAACTGATTTCCCAATGCGTGGAAACCTCCCGACCAATGAACCTAAAAAGTATAATGCATGGTATGATGCAGACATTTATGAGCAGATGAAAGCGAAACGTGAAGGTACAGAGATGTTTACACTTCACGATGGCCCTCCGTATGCCAATGGTGACATCCACATAGGCCATGCACTTAACAAAACACTCAAAGACATCATCTTAAAGTATAACTACTTCCAAGGTAAGGCTGTACGTATGACGCCAGGTTGGGACTGTCATGGTTTGCCTATAGAGCAAAAAGTAGAAGAGAAACTTGGTAAGAGTAAAAAAGAAGCGCTTCCAACTGAAAAATTTAGAGAGTTATGTCGTGCACATGCTGCGAAGTTTGTGGACATCCAAAGAGATGGTTTTAAAGAACTTGGTATCATCGCTGACTGGGAAAACCCGTATGTCACGATGGACTTCAAGTTTGAAGCAAACATTTACCGTACTCTTTGTGAAGTAGCGCAAAAGGGGCTACTTGTAGAGAGACATAAACCTATCTTCTGGTCTTGGGCTGCTAGAACAGCACTGGCGGATGCAGAAGTGGAGTATGAAGATAAAGAAGATTATTCTATTTATGTAAATTTTGAGCTTTCTGATGCAGCCAAAGAAAAACTAGGTATTGATGGCAAGGCAGGACTTGTCATCTGGACCACCACACCTTGGACGCTTCCTGCGAACACTGGTATCTCACTTAATCCTGAAGAGATGTATGTACTGACAAATGATGGTCACATCGTAGCAGATGCACGTTACGATGCGATGATAGAAGAGGGTGTAGTCTCTGGACATGCTTCACGTAAGATAGCTGCTACTGAGATGGAAAACCTACTAGCGATCAATCCCGTAAATGGTCGTACATCTACAGTTGTACTAGGTGATCACGTACTCATGGATGGTGGTACTGGTGCGGTACATACAGCACCAGGTCATGGTGAAGATGACTACAAAGTAGGACTTAAGTATGGACTAGATGTAGTGATGCCTGTAGATGAGAGAGGATGTTATGATGAGTCTGTAGTAGGACTTAACCTTCTTCCTAACCCTGAAGAGTTTGTCGGTATGCATATCTTTAAAGCAAATGAGCCAATACTTGAAATACTTGGAGACAACTTACTCAAACAAAGTAAGTTTGTTCACTCGTACCCACACTGTTGGAGAACGAAAAAACCACTTATCTACAGAGCAACAAACCAATGGTTTATCTCTATAGATGATAAAGCAGAAGGTGCTAAAGAAACACTAAGAGATACAGCACTGAATGCCATAGAAGGTGTAGACTTCTACCCTAAGACTTCTAAGAACCGTCTCAAACCGATGATTGAGGGAAGACCTGACTGGTGTATTTCTCGTCAGCGTTCATGGGGTGTGCCTATAGCGTTCTTTAGAGTGAAGAGTACAAAAGAAGTCATCTTTGATGCAGATGTATTAGAACATGTTGCAGCCTTGTTTGACACACACGGTGCAGATGCATGGTACTCTATGTCTAATGCAGAACTTTTGCCAGCTGGTAGTAAGTATAATCCAGATGATTTAGAAAAGCTCACTGACATCCTTGATGTGTGGTTTGACTCTGGTTCTACATGGAACTCTGTATTAAGTAGCGGTAACTATGATGCTGGACAATACCCAGCATCACTTTACATCGAAGGTTCTGACCAGCATAGAGGCTGGTTCCAGTCTTCACTTCTGCTAAGTGCAGCGGTCAATGAAGTTTCACCATACAAAACGCTCATCACACACGGGTTTACTGTGGATGATAAGGGTGAGAAGATGTCAAAGTCTAAGGGTAACGTGGTTGCTCCAGATAAGGTCATCAAGCAGTATGGTTCTGAGATACTCAGACTATGGGTAGCACTTTCAGACTATCAGTCAGACCTCAAAATCTCTGATGGTATCTTGAAACAAACAGCAGAGCAGTACAGAAAGATACGTAATACATTTAGGTTCTTACTTGCAAACGTTGATGACCTTGATGCTTATGTGGCTAACGATGCTTATGGTGAGCTTGACAGATGGATACTTGCTAAGGCTGGCGAAGTATTTGCTTCAGTGAAAGCAAGTTTTGATGCGTATGATTTTCTTAGAGGATTTGCAACACTTAACCACTTCATCACCAATGAGCTTTCAGGTATCTACATGGATATCACTAAAGACAGACTCTACTGTGAAGACAAAAATGATCCTGTAAGACGTGCCACACAGTCTGCGATGGCACACATCTCTAAAGCGATGTTAGGGCTCGTAGCTCCAGTACTTACGTATACAGTAGATGAGATACTTGAGTACGCATCAGCACTTTTCAAAGACGGTATGGAAAATGTCTTTGACCTTGTATATGTACCCGTACCAGAAGTAGAAGCTTCATTTGATGATACAGTACTAATGGACGCTAGAGTGAAGTTCTCAGAAGCGGTAGATAAGCTTAAAAAAGAGAAGCTTATGAAGTCAACGCTAGAAGTAGAAATAGCAGGTGATATGAGTATATTCTCTATAAATGATGCTAAAGACCTTGAAGACTGGTTTGTTGTTTCAGCTATGAAGACAAGTTCTGAAGGTGAACAAGTAGCTACCTTTGAAGTAGAAGGAAAAACATACACAGTACATAAAGCAACCGCAGCAAAATGTCCAAGATGTTGGAGATTTACTTCAACATCAGAAGAGTGTGCTTGTGAGCGTTGTGCTAAGGTAGTGGCTTAATGTTTGACATGACACAACCCATACAGATGGAAGTGATCGTTGGTTCGATCGTTTTCATATTTGGATTGGTTGGTGTTGGTTTGGCGATTGTGGCGTATTATAAAAAGAAATTGAACATAGAGGAGGAGAAGTGATTACATTAAAAGAAGCATTAACAAAATCTAACGAAAAGATGATC
>Ga0209633_10002071_pt1 | contig 19853 bp, 19 predicted proteins | sample Cruoilmetagenom1_FD_187290 | JGI IMG/M metagenome (GOLD analysis project Ga0209633, IMG submission 187290) | Oil polluted marine microbial communities from Coal Oil Point, Santa Barbara, California, USA - Sample 1 (SPAdes) (version 2) | ecosystem: Environmental > Aquatic > Marine > Oil seeps ... | reverse complement strand
GCTTTTGAAACTATGAAGCTTAAGACTGTTTATGGTATTACCGAAATGGGCAATCAAGCTTCACACAATGCTTTATTAAAAATCGGCTTACATTATATGGAAGATTTCTATTATAAAAATGAGGATTTGAACTTACGTTGGTATGAGATAGCAAATGTAAAATACTGATTTTTTTAGTCTGTTACTAATCGCATAACCCACTCTAAGGGTCCAAATTTATATCGTTTTGTCCAAAATATGGCAAAAGTAATACAAAAAACACTAAAAATTAAAGCGTATAAAGCTGAAAATTCAATAGGGTAATTTCCCATTTTTTCAGGATTTATAACCTCAATAATTCCCATTCCAATAATTACATGAGCTATATAAAAAGTTAATGCAAGTTTTCCAGTTTTTTTAAGTGCATTAATTATAAAATTATTTTCAAATCTATTAGCCATATAGATGCAAAGGGCAATAATAAATATGGAAATACTACTTCCAGAAATCATATAGAGCGGTAAGGGAGGAATTGGGCTAGTTCCAAATATTATTTTTAATTCATCTACTGTCACTTGGTTTCTTTTAGCTAAATAATGAAGTAATAGATATGATAGAAATTGTATTGATAAGAATATTATTAGGCTGATTCCCATAGCTTTTTTAACAAATATATTATCGTTTAAGTCTTGTTTACCAAACCATAAACCAATTAACATAAATGCTGTCCATGGTATAACAGGATGAAATCCGTTATAGAAGAGATTTCTAAAAAATCCATGAATTGACCAAAAATCTGAGTATGCAAATGTTACATAATTCCAACCTATATCATAATCCCAAACCAATATAAGAAGTGGGTAGATAAAAATAAATAAAAGTGCAATAGTTATTATAATTTGTAAGTTGCTTTTTAATAACAACAATGTAATAAGCATATATACCCCATAGAAATGTAAAATATCTGCAGGCCAGATAAAAATATAAGAAAGGCCAATAATAAAAAGGAAAAAGGATTTTTTTTGAATACGTCTTCTTATAGTTTTTATTTTTTTTAAATCATGATTTAGTATTGCTGAATTTGATAGCAAAGCAATTCCTACTCCAGCCAAAACAACAAAAATAGCAGCAGCTTTTCCTTCAATTAATTCAATACTATATTTTATAATTGTATTACCCTCTCCACCAAAAACAATTTTAAAATTAACTATTATCATTCCAATAATAGCTAATGCTCTTGCTACATCAATTCCAATGATTCTTTTCTTCATTTTTTTATTTGGAATCCGCTTTCAGCTATTACCTTCCATGTATTATTAAACAATTTCCATACCCTAATAAATCGATATTTTCCATCAAGTATGTAATCAAAATAGTGACCTTTTATTTCAATGCTTGTAGTTACAATAGCATTATCACCAATCAGATTTATTCTTTGTGTAATTGGTTTAATTTCTCTGATTTTTATATTTCTTGAGCGAAAAATTTCTAGCCCCATTTCTTTATTAATAGTTTGTCCATTGGGTAAAATAGAGAGCATATTTTTGTAGATTAACTTGTTTAGTTTTAAAATATCACCTCTTATCATTGCTGCTAAAAGAGCTTTTTCGTTTGAGATAATAGATTCTTTATTATTTGAATAAATATTTTTCATTTTTTTGTTTTAAAACTTACTTTTATAGAATTTTTCTCATCTTCTAACAATACTATTAATTGATTTTTAGATAGTTTTATCAATTTCATAGGAAGTGATTCTTTGGCTGAATTATCACTTAAATAGATAGTTTTATTTTTCATATCCCATTTCCAAATTCCTTTTCCAAAGACACCTTCATCCATATTTGTGAATGTATTGTCTATTTTAAAATTCATAAAATCATTTTTTTCTTTTTTTTCTGGTGAATAGGGTATTCCTAAAAAGATATAACCATCTAAATACCATTTTTTACAAATTTCTTCTTTGGATTGACCATTTACGCTAATGGTAAATATTACTATACTAATTAGAATGAATTGTTTTATTATTTTTCTCATTACTGAATTGTATGGTTAGTTTTATCAACTTCACTTAACCTAAAATATCCCAGGACTTCTTCTTTTGGATCATTTACATTTTTACAATTACCTATCAACGCAGAAGGTATTGTTTGAAAAACTCCATCAGATTGGTTTTGCTGAATTAATAAAGTCATATAATTATAATATGTTTCAGATATACCGTACAGGCGAATATTCAGTTGGGTACCGATGTTTGAATCTTCATATTCAATAAAATTTTGATTGCCATCTACAAATTCATCTTTTAAAGTTTCTAAGTATGGTATTGAAGTTTGATTTGATTTGAACTGTGCTAAATAATAATTTTCTACTCCTGAAGGGTCGTTAAAATATATTCTCACTTCTGAATCATCCAAATTAAATCCGTTTTCAGAAGTTTGTTCAATTTTAGTAATTTCAGTAACCGACAATAAAGTTTCTTCGGCAGCATACATATTTCCGTTATAACTAATTTCTAAGGAATAAGAATCATTTAAAACCGGAATAAAATTTGAAGTTGTGTACAAACCATTAACACTATGTTGAAACACAAACTCAGCACCATCATTAGTATTTACAACCTTTACTTCTGCATTTGTAACCGGGTTTTCGGTATTTTTTGCAAAATACGGTGTTGAATTACTTAATTTTATTTGTTGAAGATTACCTTGAGTACCTTTAACCCAGTCTATTGAGGCTTCAATAACCAATCTCTCTTTACCTGTAGGGACATTGACATCTACAACATCTGTACAAGAAGTAAAGGAAAATAAGACAACCATTATTATTATTACTCTATTTAATTTCATAGTCTAAAATTTAAAATTATATGTTATGGACGGGACAATACCAAAAATTGAAGTTCTTGTTGCTTCATTAATTGTTGTATTATCATTTTGCCCAAATGAAATTGAAGTTGCGTTTCTTCTGTTGTATATATTATAAATACTAAAAACCCATTCTCCATTCAATTTTCTGTTCTTGTTTTTCTTAGGTGTCAACGTAGCAGAAATATCAAATCGATGATAAGCAGGTAAGCGATTTTCATTTCTTCCCGAATATGTTGCAATTGATAATCCGTTATATACAAATTGTCCATTGGGATAAGTAACCGGTCGTCCCGTTTGATAAATAAAGCTTGTCCCAAATCTCCATTTATCATTTAGCTTATATATACCTGTTAATGACAGGTCATGTGTTCTATCATAAGAAGTTCTGTACCAATCACCGTTATTAATTCCGTTTCCACCTGCCGACCCTCCTGGTGTTTTTTGCTCAGATTTTGATAAAGTATACGACAACCATCCTGTTAATTTACCCGTATTTTTTCTTAACAAAACTTCTAAACCATAAGCTCTAGATTTTCCTAAGAGAACTTGTGTTTCAATATTATTCTGACCAATTAAATCGGCTCCATCAACATAATCAACTCTATTATCAACGGTTTTGTAATAACTTTCTAATTCAAAAGAGTATTCGTTATTTTTAATATTCTTAAAATATCCTATAGCATATTGATTTCCCAACTGAGGTTTTAAGAATTTTCCACTTGGAGCCCAAATATCTAATGGTGTTGCCGATGTTGTATTGGAAATTAAATGTAAGTATTGCGAAGCTCTATTGAAACTTGCCTTTACGGAGCTTGCTTCATTTATTTGATAAGCTAAAGATAAACGCGGTTCAAAATTATCAAATGAAGCTATTTTTTTATCTTTAGCGAAGTTTATTGTTTCAACTACTTCTCCTTCTTCGTAAATGCCAATAGCACTATTAAAAACTACTGGTTTATTATCTTGATATACGGTAATATTTTGTTTACCCAACCTTTGAAAATTACTATATCTCAGACCATATTCAGATGTTAGTTTTTCTGTTATTTTATGATTAACGGAAATATAAGCTGATGACTCAAAAGCAAATTTATTATCTAATTTAAAACGATTGATACCGGAATTTTCATTTAGGGGTTTTAGTAACCCAGGATTAAAATCGAAATAAATTCCATTCAATCCAAAATCAAATTTAAAAGTATCATTTGCATAATACTTAAAATCATATTTGATATTATAATTTTTGATATCTGAAACCCACCCTAAACCTACATTGTTTATATCAAGGTTATAGTCATATTTACTATAAATAAGTGACATATTAGAAAATAAGTTGTCACTAAAAATATGATTCCACCTCAAATTAGCAGATATATTACCATAAGTATTGGCAAAAGAATTTTCAATATTAAAATTATCCTTTCCAAAATAAGCAGATAAATAAACTCTATTATTTTCATTAAAAGAGTAATTGGTTTTAAGGTTTAGATCATAAAATTTTGCTTTATTCTTTTTTAAAAATAAATGTGCGTAAGATGATCTTCCTGACAATAAAAAAGACCCTTTATCTTTAAACGTGGGTCCTTCAAAAGTTAACCGACTGGATATTGTTCCAATACCACCTTTTACTTTGAATTCTTTACTATTACCATCTTTCTGTCTTATATCTAATACGGACGAAATACGACCTCCAAATCGAGATGGAATTCCACCTTTATACAATTTTATATCTTTGATTGCATCAGGATTAAAAACTGAAAAAAAGCCAAAAAGATGTGAGGAGTTATAAATAATTGCTTCATCTAATAATACTAAATTTTGATCTTCTGCTCCACCTCTAACATTAAAACCAGATGATCCTTCACCTGCATTAGTAACACCAGGCAATAGTTGAATAGACTTTATTATATCTATTTCTCCCATGACTGCAGGTATTTCTTTTATTGTTTTTGTGGACAATTTTACAGTACTCATTTGTGGTGTTCGAATGTTAGTTTCCTTAAAATCTGAATTTGAGGAAATAATAACTTCATCTAAAGACAAGGCACTTTCTTTTATTTCGTAGTTGCGTTTACTATTAGTGTTTAAAACAATTACCTCTTCAATAGTATTATAACCAACATAAGAAATAACTAGTGAATATGTTCCATTTGGGGCACTCAAAGAGTAATATCCATATTCATTGGTAATCGTACCGATAGAAGTGTCTTTAAAATAAATAGAAGCTCCAAATATAGTTTCACCTGTTGCTACATCTTTAATTATTCCGTTTATACTATATTTTTCTTGGGCGTTAACTATTGTACTTAGGAAAAATAGTATTAGGTATGTGTATTTCATTTGATTGTTTTGAAATGTTACTTTATAATTTTTTGAACTTATCGTTTGTTTCAATCAAGTCATGGTGTACACTTTGGATTGCCAATACCTTTTTCTTTTAAAGTGAGACCATAATCATAGAGTATATCAAGAATTGGGGTATCATTAATATTTGCTTCATTAAGCCTGTTTTTTAAAACTACAATACCCATATTGTTTTCTATATCTAAATATAAACTTGTTGAAATACCTTGTTCAGCACCATTGTGCCCCCAAAGAGATGTGGTACCAAAAGTTATATTATCGAATTGCAGTCCTTGACTTGGTTCAATAGATGGTATTTGCGGAGTTAACATTTCATTTACTGATGCTTCAGAAAGGATAGAGTTATCCCCTAATGAACCTTTCTGCAATATCGCAATCATATAATTAGCCAGATCAGTTACAGATGAATGAAGCATCCCATCCGGATAATCTGCAAAACCATAATGAGCTATCGGTTCATACTGCTTGTCACTATAGTCATGAGGGCTTGCAATTGTGCTTATATCGTCATATTCAGATAAAAACCATCTAGTATCATTCATGCATAGTTTGTCAAATATGTTTTGATTGCAATACTCATTGAATGGTATACCAGATATTAATTCTACTAAATATCCATTAAGGGCTGTAGCCATATTTGAATACTTAAAAGTTGACCCAGGCATATTATTATTAAAATTCTCATCTTCATTATAATATTTACCTTTTTCAGAAAAATAGCTCTCTATACTTTCTGCTAAAGTAATAGTTGGGTCGCCAATTGAATAAAAATTTTCCATTGCCTCTGAATCTGAGATAGATGACGTATGTGTAAGGATCATTCTAAATGAAATGGGTTGATCTTTGAAATTAGGATTATGGATTTCAAATGGTAAATAATCGTTAATATCATCATCAATATCGATCAATCCACTTTCAACTAATTGCATAACTGCTGTGCCAGTAAATAATTTTGAAACGGAAGCCAGCATAAGTGGCGTAGTATTTGTGAAAGGGGTTTGCGAAGTTGTATTGGCAAAACCATAAGATTTCATCCAAACTATTTCTCCTTCTTTTACAATTGCAGCCGAAATACCGGGGTAGTGTTTCTGATTCATCACATTATTTATTTTTGAATCAATAAGTCTTTCTCGTGATGAATCAATACTGCGGTTTATATCGTCATCATTACCGCAAGAAGATAATAATAGTGGGATAAGTAAAATAAGTAATCTAAACATTTTATTTTTTTTAAAATTAAGGGGCAAAAATAGAAATGATAGATTTATGTATCGCTCCATCCGTTGGGATGGGACTTATTTAACCGAAAAGATTTAGGTGTTATTTTTTATAAACTCTAAAGGGGTGTTTTTTGTAGCCTTCTTAAAAATACGGTTGAATGAAGATTTAGAATTAAAACCACTCTCTAAAGCAATAGCAAGAATTGTAAATTTTTTATAATCACCTTTTTGTACTCTTTTTTTAAACTCGTCAACTCTGTACGAATTTATATATTCATAAAAGCTTTTATTAAACTTTTTATTTAATAATTGTGATAAATTATGTGTTGATATTTCAACTGACGAAGCAAGATCATATAGATTTAAGTCATTATTAAGATATGGCTTTTCTTTTTCCATATAAACAGTCAGTTTTTGATGGTACAATTCAATATCTGAATCTTTTAATGATGATTTATTGTATTTCTTTGTAGTTATTGATTCTTTGATTAAATCATCGTTTTTAGTTATTTCTGGTTGATTAATCAGTCTTTTTTCTAAAAAGACATTTGTGAATATGGCGGTTTGTTTAGTTCCAAAATATCCAATATAGAAAATAAAAAATGTAGCAAACCCAAAACCATACATTAAGCTTTTTTCATCAGTAAATGAGCTAAAATAAAGAAAGTAATTTATAACTATCCAAATACCAAATATGCCAATTATTAAAATTTTTAACCAATGTAAATCTCTACCTTTATAGTTTGAAAAAGTATTTGAAACTTTATTTCTATGATATCTTAACAACCGTAGAACCAATAAAAGATATACTGGGATTACAATAAAATCTAAAAATGAGAAAAAATATAAAATATTGAATTCTTTGAAAAGGATAGTTGTATTTAATAGTTTTTCAATTTCAGCGTCTGAATTGTGATCTAAAACATCTAAAAGAATGAATATTGAAAGAATATAAGGTGTAAAATGTAAAAACCATGATGCCTTAAATTTTTTTTGATTGCTCATCAATGATACAGAGTAGAAATAAAATACAGGAGCCAGAAGTAAACTAATATTCCAAATAAAAATTTGTAAATCAGGTAATTTCCATTCGAATGAAATATAAATTACACCAAATACTAGGAAAAATAGAAACAAAAAAATTGCAAGTGTAAAATCCGTTATGTCCTTTTTTCTCTTACTAATAATAAGTATAGAAAAATATAATGCATGTGCTGAACCTATGGCTATGAAAGTTTCCATTTGGCAAAAATAATTAACATGGTGTTAAAGATGTCATTTTAAATCAAAAAAATATCACAATTTAATGTTTCATTTTTATTCAAAGAGCTTCCTTATCCGAATGTAATCGTTTATAATTGCTATCTTGCACTAAATTACCATCTTATGAATCAGCTTTTTAAAATAGCAATAACCAGTCTTGTTTTATTGATTTCTTTAAACGGAATTGCACAAGAATCTAAATCGAATACTTTAAAATTCGCCAAAGATACCATTTCACCAAAAGCTACCTTAGATGATGTGTCATGGATTCAAGGACACTGGAAGGGAGAAGCCTTTGGAGGTATAACCGAAGAAATTTGGAGTCCGCCATTGGGAGACTCTATGATGTTTCAATTCAAATTAGTGGTAGAAAATAAAGTGGTTTTTTATGAATTTGGAGGTATCCGTGAAGAAAAAGGAACTTTACGATTACAATTCAAACATTTTCATGGTGACTTTAAAGGATGGGAAGAAAAAGATGAAATTCAAGATTATAAGTTAGTAAAAATTGAAGGAAATAGAGTCTATTTTGAAGACTTTACTTTTGAAAAGATTAGTGGTTCTGAAATTAATTTATATGTTGTTATCGGAAACAAAGACGGAACTAGTCAAGAAATGAAGTTTAATTATAAGAAATAAAAAAATGAATAGAATATTTTTAGTGATTATCTTAGTTTTAGTATCAAATCATTCTTTTGCTCAACCATCAGACCTAACATTTAAAGTTATGGATGAGTTATCAATTTCTATAGACGATTGTGAAGGAAGTTTGTTTGCTGAAAAAATACTACCCAATAATCAAGATCTTACGGTTATAGTAATTCCTAAAATAGGCAAAAAAGAGGAAGATATGTATACTTTAGATAGTTATGTTGTGGTTGTAAATAATAAAACAAAAAAAATACAGCAACTCTATTTTGAAAGTTATACCACTAGTGGATGGGAATCTGATGCTGTTTTTATTTATGATCTTACTATTGACACTGCACCATATTTAGTGCAAGAAAATGTCAGAGCATTTGGTGTAGTTCTCCATACCCGTAGTATGTCTCAGCCAAACCCCTATAGTTCAAATTTTATTTCTTTGTTTATAGCAAATGGAGATAAATTACAAAACATTCTTAAAAATTATGAAATCTATAGTTATGGAGGAGAAACTGACATGAATTGTTTTGCAGAAATGTATTCTGAGAATAAAACCTTAATTTTATCAAAAAACAAAACAAATAATTATTTTGACATCAATGTTGATGTTCTACAAACAAAATTAACATCTAAAGATTGTATAGAGACTGAAACTTTTACTAACTCAAAACAAATGTTAAAATTTATTGATGGTTCTTATAAAATTCAAGCACAATAAGTATGCAAAAACTATGTCCAGAATGTGGTGAAAAAATTATTGGTAGAGAAGATAAAAAGTTCTGCTCAGATTATTGTAGGAATGCATTTAACAATAAAATTAACCGGGACAGTAAAAATTTAATAAGAAACACTAACAATCGACTTAGAAAAAATTATAAAACCTTATGCGACTTAAATAAAAGTGGCAAAACCAAAGTGACAAGGGTAAAATTATTAAATCATAATTTTGATTTCAATTTTTTTACATCAATTTATACTACTAAAACAGGAAATACATACTATTATGTATATGACCAAGGTTACTTAGTTTTAGAAAACGATTTTTATCTTTTGATTCAAAAAGATTAATAATTCATTTTATTTTTACTACAATAAACCAAAAGCAATTTAAATTTTAAAATTCTGAATATCAATTTTTTAAAAAATTATTATAATTTTTTAGGGGGAATTATTGAAATATAATTGTTTAATAAACGAAGCTAAGTTATAAATTAAGTTTCAGTCGAAAACGAGGGAATTGCTATGAAATACCAATTTCAAATTTAATATGAAAAAGAAAATTTAATTAAGGTATTCTATCTGACCATTTAAAGAAATTAAAAAATTTCAGATAAAAAACAACCCGTAAATTTCTAATCAAATAAAAGAAATTTATACCGTTAAAATTAATCTCCTTTCTCCCCAAGATTTAGGAATTAAAAGACAAAAATTTAGTTTAAGTTGATAGTTTTTAGAGAAAAAAGTCCACTATCTGGTGGGCTTTTTTGTAGTTAAAAAGTTATGTTAAAATTTCTAAATTATTGCCACTAATACACATTAATTTTTCTTTGAATACTACTTGTAATTTATTACTCTAAAACTAAGATAGTTATATAAAAACATAAATTATTTTTCATTTTTTAGGGGGAATAATTAAAAGATAATTGTTTAATATTTGAAGCAACGTTACAAACAATGCTTCATACGAAAACGAGAAAATTGCTATGAAATACCAATTTCAAATTTAATATGAAAAAGAAAATTTAATTAAGGTATTCTATCTGACTATTTAAAGAAATTAAAAATTTTCAGATAAAAAACAATCCCATAGATTTCTAATCAAATAAAAGAAATTTATACCGTTAAAATTAATCTCCTTTCTCCCCAAGATTTAGGAATTAAAAGACAAAAGTTTAGTTTAAGTTGATAGTTTTTAGAGAAAAAGCCTACTCCCGATACTTCAGGATAGTGGGCTTTTTTATTTCCAGTTTTGTCCTTTTTGTTCTAAGGCAGCAATTAAAATATCTTTTTGACTTATTTGACCTATTAATTTGCCTTTTTCAACAATAGGAAAGCGTCTACGTTTAGAGTCAATAAATTGCTTAGCTGCATCAAATATATTTAGGTTTCCATCAATAGTTTCAACATTTTTAACCATATGACTTTCAACTGTTGCATTATTTATGGGTAAATTATAATACTTACTATCAGAAATTTGTTTGATACAATCTCCTTCAGAGATAATACCTAACAATTCATTTTTTTCATTTACAACAGGGCCACCAGAAATTTTATTCTTTATTAAAGCCTCCATGACTTCAGAAACAGACTGATTTGGTTTAAATGTAATTAACTTTTTGGTCATATAATCAGACACTAAAGCTGGTTTTAACTCTTCTTTTTTAAGTGGTGTTCTACGACCTTGAAAACTTTTAATTGCCATAGTTTTACTATTTTGGTTTCGATAAATATAATGATAAATTACTTAAAATAAAATTATTAAGTTTGTTTATAACAAATCAACTTAAAAAATCATGCTTTTTAAAAATTACAATTCAGTTATTTCTTTTTTAATTATTGTTGCTACAATATATCTTAGTTTCTCAACTTTAATGCCTAAAAAAATAAGTGATGCCACAACACCATTGACTGAATTTTCTACAGAAAGAGCGTTACTTCATCTAAAAGAAATTACAAAAAAACCACATTATATTGGTACTAGTGAGCATACAAAAGTACGTGAATATATTGTCGATCAACTGCATGAGTTAGGTTTAACAACAGAAGTTCAACAACAAGTTACTTTGAGTAAAAAATTTCGTGCTGGTACAACTACAAAAAATATTATAGCTAAAATTAAAGGGGCAAACTCTGAAAAAGCTCTATTGCTTTTAACTCATTACGATTCGGCTGTACATTCATCTTTAGGAGCTAGTGATGCAGGTAGTGGAGTCGTAACTATTTTAGAAAGTTTACGTGCTTTCTTGGCAAAAAATAGACAACCTAAAAATGATATTATCATTTTAATTTCTGATGCTGAAGAAATTGGACTTTTAGGAGCAAATGCTTTTGTAAACCATCATCCTTGGGCAAAAGATGTTGCATTGGTATTAAATTTTGAAGCTAGAGGTAGTGGCGGACCAAGCTATATGTTGCTAGAAACCAATGGTGGTAATAAAAAATTGATTGAGAATTTTGTTGAAGCTAATCCAACATATCCATTAGCAAGTTCATTAATGTATAGTATTTATAAAATGTTGCCTAATGATACTGATTTGACAGTTTTTAGAGAAGATGGTGATATTGAAGGTTATAATTTTGCTTTTATTGATGATCATTTTGACTATCATACTGCACAAGATAGTTATGAAAGATTAGACAAAAATACGCTTGAACATCAAGCTACCTACCTCATGCCCTTGCTAAGTTATTTTGCTGATGCAGATTTGTCTAGTTTAAAAGCTGATACAGATTATGTTTATTTTAATTTGCCGTATATAGGTATGGTTTATTATCCTTTTTCATGGATAACACCTATGTTAATCATACTAGTCCTTCTATTTATAGGATTGTTAATTTATGGATTTATCCAAAAAAAACTAAAAATAAAAAATGTATTTAAAGGTTTTATACCTCTATTTCTCTCTTTAATTGTTGTGGGTTTAATTGCTGTTTATGGATGGAAATTAGTACTTAAAATTCATCCTCAATATCAAGACATTTTACATGGTTTTACTTACAATGGTCATTGGTATATTGCAGCTTTTTCTGCTTTAACATTGGGTATTTGTTTTTTAATGTATAAAAAATACTTCAATAAAGGTGATACCCTAAATTTAATGGTTGCTCCAATCTTTATTTGGTTAATCATCAATATTGCCATTGCAATTTATTTAAAAGGAGCAGGTTATTTTATTATCACATTACTTTATGGTGTAGTAGCATTAGCACTATTATTATTCTCTAAAAAAGAGAATTTATCCTTGATTTTGACTATTTTATCAATTCCGATAGTAATCATATTTGCTCCATTAATACAAATGTTACCAGTAGGTTTAGGTTTAAAAATGTTGGTGGTTAGTTGTATACTAATTGTGCTACTTTTCGGAATGTTAATTCCTGTTTTTTCACATTACAAAAACCATAAAAGTCTAGGAAGGTTATTTATGGTTTTGGCTTTGCTAATTTTTATTTCAGCATCTTTTAAATCTACTTATTCTATAAATAAAATGCAACCTAATAGTATGATGTATGTGTTAGATGCTGATAAAAATGAAGCATATTGGGCAAGCTATGATAAACATATAGATGAATTTACAAAACAATTTTTAGGCGACAAACCAACACAGGGTTCTTATGACAATCTAACAACGTATAGTAAATATGGCACTAACATTCAATGGCATAAAAAGACAGATGTAAAAACGATTATACAACCTATATTAGAAATAGTAAAAGACACTTCAATAGCAAATAAAAGACATTTGCATTTTAAAATTAAACCTCAACGAATATCTAATAGAATAGAATTGATTTCAAAAAACCCCATTTTAATAGAATCTTTTAAAGTAAACGGACAAGCGTTCAAGAAATCAAATGACGAAAAACATGTTATTGCATTAAAAAATTCTGGTAAAACGGTGTTGAGTTATTATTTGGCATTAGAAAATGAAATAGTAGACATTGAAATGACAATTGATGATGCTATTGATCCTGAATTTTTTATTTATGAGACTTCATATGATTTATTAGAAAGTATGCATTTTAATATTGAACCTAGAACAGCAACCATGATGCCTACTCCTTTTATTATTAATGATGCTATTGTGGTAAAAAAACAAATAAAGCTAGATTAGAAGTAGTATAATTTTTATCTTCGTAATCTTAAAAAATATTTTATGAAAACGATTAACGATTTTAATTTTGAAAATAAAAAAGCTTTAATAAGAGTAGATTTTAATGTGCCTATAGATGAAAATTTTAAGGTAACAGACACCACAAGAATAGAGGCTGCAAAACCAACGATATTAAAAGTTTTAGAAGATGGTGGTAGTTGTGTTTTAATGTCACATTTAGGTCGCCCAAAAGGAGTAACTCCTGAGTTTTCTCTATCTCATATTGTTGATGCCGTTAGTGATGTAATTGGGGTTCAAGTAAAATTTGTTACTGATTGTGTTGGTGAAGAAGTTGAAAAAGCAGTCACTGAATTAGAAGCAGGTGAAATTTTATTATTAGAGAATTTACGTTTTCACAATGAAGAAAAATTGGGTGATTTAGCTTTTGCAGAGCAATTGTCTAAACTAGGTGATATTTATGTAAATGATGCATTTGGTACGGCACATAGAGCACATGCATCTACAACTATAGTTGCACAATTTTTTACTGATAAGAAATGCTTTGGTTTGCTATTAGCCAAAGAAATAGAAAGTTTGAATGCTGTTTTAAATAATAGTCAAAAACCTGTAACAGCCATTATTGGAGGTGCTAAAGTTTCTTCAAAAATTGATGTTATAAAAAATATAATTGACAAAGTAGATAATATTATTATTGGTGGTGGTATGGCTTATACATTTATCAAAGTAAAAGGAGGTAAAATAGGTGATTCGATTGTTGAAAATGATAAATTAGATATTGCTCAAGAGATTTTAAATCTTGCAAAATCTAAAAACACACGTATACATTTGCCAATTGATGTGATTGCTGCAGATGATTTTAGTGAAGATGCAAATACTCAAGTATGTGATATATACAATATTCCTGATGGCTGGCAAGGTCTAGATGCAGGACCAAAAACCAATGTTGGCTTTTCATTTGTTATAGCAGCATCTAAAACTATTTTATGGAATGGCCCTATTGGAGTTTTTGAGATGCCAACTTTTGCCAAAGGCACCAAAGAATTAGGCTATGCTATTGCTGATGCAACTGCAAATGGAGCATTTTCACTCGTTGGTGGAGGTGATTCTGTAGCTGCGGTAAAACAATTTGGCTTTGCAGATAAAGTAAGTTATGTCTCTACAGGTGGCGGTGCAATGCTTGAAATGTTGGAAGGAAAAACCTTACCAGGCATTGAGGCAATTCTAAACTAGGAGTTGTGGCTGAAGAAGCGAGTTTGTTCTATTTGAGAGACCTTGTCATTTTGACTGAGAATAGAACGAACGATGAGAAATCTCTAACCTAACTCAAATCATCAAAAGACGAAAGATACTATACTATGAAATACACCACATTACCACACACCAATATTAAAGTTAGTAAAATTTGTTTAGGAACGATGACTTTTGGTGAGCAAAACACCGAAGTTGACGGACATCAACAGTTAGATTATGCCTTAGAACAAGGTGTTAATTTTATAGATACCGCAGAAATGTATGCAGTACCTGCAAGGGCAGAAACTTGTGGCTCTACCGAAAAAATATTGGGCAATTGGTTCAAAAAAACAGGAAACAGAGATAAAATTGTATTGGCAAGTAAAATTGCTGGATCTGGACCTTATACGGCTCATATTAGAAGTACAGGTTTTTCAAAAGAAGCAATTACTGAGGCTATACATGGAAGTTTAAAACGTTTACAAACTGATTATATAGATTTATACCAATTGCATTGGCCAGAACGTCCTGTAAATTGTTTTGGGGTACGTGATTTTCCTTATCAAACAGCAACACAATGGCAAGACAATTTTGCAGAAATCTTAGAATCTTTACAGGATTTTATAAAAGAAGGAAAAATAAGATATATTGGCTTATCTAATGAATCCCCTTGGGGAACCATGCGGTATTTAGAGGAGTCAAAAACCAAAAATTTACCTAGAATGCTAACTCTTCAAAATTCATATTCTTTATTGCATAGAAGTTATGAAGCTGGGCTTTCTGAAATTTCTTTACGAGAGAATATTGGTTTGTTAGTGTATTCTCCATTAGCTTTTGGGGTGTTGACTGATAAATACTTAACAGGATCTCCTAAAGATTCTAGAGTAGGTTTATACCCAGATTTTTGTCGAAGATACACTTCAGAGCAATCTGTAAAAGCAGTAAAAAAATATGCTGCTTTAGCTCAAAAATACGGACTAACACTAGCACAGTTATCCTTAGCTTTTGTAAATCAATTGCCATTTGTAACTAGTAATATTATAGGTGCTACAAAACTAAATCAGTTGAAAGAAAATATTGGCAGTATAAATATTGATCTATCTCAAGAAATACTAGATGAAATTAATACAATTCATGCTTTGATACCTAATCCTGCACCTTAATAAAAAATAGTTAGAGTTGAAACAAAAAAAGATTCATCAAATAGTTACAATTACTCTTTTTAGCCTATTGATACTAACGGGAATCTTGTACTTTATTTTTTATGATAGATTGGTGGCTTATTTTGTGAGTTATGGATATCCTATTTATCTTATTTACCCTTTAGCTGTTGCTAAAATTGTAGGTTCAATAACAATTTTATACAATAAAAATAAGTTTTTAGTAGCATTGGCTTATGCTGGTTTTTTCTTCAATTTTCTATTGGCTTTTTTTGCTCATGTTATGATTGGTGAGTTTGATCCTTTTCCAACCATTTCTATGGGATTACTTTTAGTTTCTTATTTCACAGGTTTAAAGAGTAAACAGAAAAAATTTTGAGTTAAAACCAATGTTGATGAAAAACATAAAAAAGCAACAATTCAAATTTTTTTAAACATCATATTAATTAAGTTAGGTGTTTGGTCTGCAGAAGTAATTAAAACTTAGCAATTCTCACATTGCAACTCTTTTTGATATCTTTGCCTGCATGAGTAAACTATATATTGTTCCGACACCTATAGGAAATTTAGATGATATGACCTTTCGTGCAGTTAAAATATTACAAGAGGTTGATTTGATCTTAGCGGAAGATACTCGTACCTCAGGTAAACTTTTAAAGCATTATGAAATTACTACACAAATGCACAGTCATCATATGCACAATGAACATAAAATGGTGAATAGAATTGTAGAACGATTAAAATCAGGTGAAACAATTGCCTTGATTTCTGATGCAGGTACACCAGCTATTTCTGATCCTGGATTTTTATTGACCAGAGTTTGTATACAAAATGATATTGATGTTGAATGTTTACCCGGTGCTACTGCCTTTGTACCTGCATTGGTCAATAGCGGACTCCCAAATGATAAATTTGTATTTGAAGGGTTTTTACCTGTAAAAAAGGGGAGACAAACTCGTTTAAAGCTACTTTCAGTAGAAGAAAGAACTATGATTTTTTATGAATCTCCTCATAAATTAATAAAGACACTAACACAATTTGTTGAATATTTTGGAGAAGAACGTCAAGTTTCAGTATCAAGAGAATTAACAAAACTCTATGAAGAAACAATTCGTGGTACGGTAGCTGAGGTTTTAGCACATTTTGAAAATAAAACACCTAAAGGGGAGTTTGTGGTGGTTGTGGAAGGGAAAAAATAGTTGGCAGTATTCAGTAGCAGTAGGCAGTAAAAAACATTATTCAAGTTTCTCTTTTACCAAAGGAAACCCATAATTATTAAAATTTAATTATTTATTGTTGTTTATTAAGAACATTTTTTTAATAAATTGTTTTCATACATAAACAATTTTTATTATTTTTGTTCGTTAATAAAAACATTATGGAACAATTACTTGCTTTACAAGAACAATTTTTAGAAAATTTATCTGGAAAAGAGCGTTATTTACTGTCTCAAATAGATTGGTCAAATAGATTGATAGGTATTAAAGGTGCTAGAGGCTCTGGAAAGACAACACTATTGCTTCAGTACATCAAATTTAAGTTACCCAAAGAAGTAGAACCCTTATATGCTTCTTTAGATAATTTGTACTTTTTAGAAAATAGATTAGTAGATTTAGCAGCAGAATTTGTATTAAAAGGAGGCACACATCTTTTTTTAGATGAAGTACATAAATATCCACAATGGTCCAGAGAATTAAAGCTAATTTATGATCAGTTTCCAAAGTTGAAGACGGTATTTACTTCATCTTCAATGCTTGAAATTTATAAAGGAGAATCAGATTTAAGTAGAAGGGCAATAACTTATCATTTAAAAGAGTTGTCATTTCGAGAATTTATTCTTTTTGAAAAAGGAATAGAACTTCAACAAGTTAATTTAGATGATTTATTGAAAAATCATAAAGAGATTGCAAAGCTGGTAAAAAAGGATTTGCCTACTCCAATAAAAGAGTTTAAAAATTATTTGAATTATGGTGCTTATCCCTATTTTATGGAAAATACGGAGAGTTACATTCAAAAGTTAGCTCAAACTATCAACCTTATTTTAGAAGTTGATTTAAATGCTGTTGAAAACATGACGTATGAGGATAGTTATAAAATTAGAAAATTATTGGTTGCTATTGCCCAGAGTGTTCCGTTTACACCCAACATTTCAAAATTGAGTGAACGTTTAGGAATATCTCGAGGGTTTTTACTCAATGCAATAAAACTCCTCAATAGAGCAGACTTGGTAATGGAATTATTCAAACCTACAAAAGGAATTGGAGCATTGACAAAACCTCAAAAATTATATTTAAATAATACCAATTTGATTTTTGCTTTAGGGAAACTGAATGCAAATGAAGGCACATTGCGTGAGACCTTTTTTGCTAATCAAATGAAGCATCTTTATGAAATACATTTGGCAGATAAAGGTGATTTTTTGGTTGATAGAAAATATACTTTTGAAATTGGAGGTAAAGGGAAATCCAGTAAGCAAATAAAAGCTGTAAAAAAAAGCTTTGTGGTAAGAGATGATATGGAGGTGGGTAGCCTCAATATCATTCCACTTTATTTATTTGGGTTATTGTATTAATTAACTAATATAATATTATGCAAACTTAGGTTGGTATAAGTTTTATAAGAAAAAGTAAATGGAAACACTACTTACAAATATTAGAAAATGTGAGGTATGCAAAAATAATTTAGCCTTAGGTCCACGACCTGTTGTTTCTGCACATCCTGCATCTAAAATTGTAATTATTGGTCAGGCTCCTGGAACTAAAGTCCACCAAACAGGAATTCCTTGGGACGATGCCAGTGGTAAACAATTGCGGAAATGGTTACATGTTTCTGATACAAATTTTTATGATGTCACAAAATTTGCCATTGTACCTATGGGGTTTTGTTATCCAGGCAAAGGAAAATCTGGTGACCTGCCACCAAGACCAGAATGTGCACCATTATGGCATGAAGAATTATTAAAGAAAATGCCAAAAGTTGAATTGATTGTTTTGATTGGTATGTATGCCCAAAAATATTATTTAAAAAAAGATGCAAAAAAAACGTTGACAGAAACGGTTAATAATTATCAAGAATATCTGCCAAATTATTTTGTGCTGCCACATCCTTCACCAAGAAATCGATTTTGGTTAACCAAAAATCCTTGGTTTGAAAAAGATGTGCTACCTGAGTTGCAAAAGAAAGTGATTTCTATTATTTGATTATACGTGCTTCCCTTTCTCCCAACCGTGTTTTCCTAAATATTGTTTTCCACTTTCAATGGCACCACCTTCAATGGAAGTCCCCATAGAATCGTTCCATCTATTTAAGTATCCGAAAAGGGAAATTACGCCAAGTATTTCAACTATCTCACCTTCACTCCAATGCTCATACAAACGTTTTTTAATAGTTTCATCAACATTATTCGGAATTTGAGAAGCTGCCAGTGAAAAATCAAGAGCAGCACGTTCAGCTTCATTAAAAGCAGGATGCGTTCTATATTCCCAAATATTATCTAATTGCTCTTGTTCTGCTCCATAACGTTCTGCAGCTCTAATAGCATGTGCTTGACAATACCTACAACCTGCTGAATTACTACTTACCCAAGCAATCATCCGCTTTAAAGCCGAAGTAACACGACCTTCATTTGCCATTACTGCTTTATTCAAGTTGATAAATGCTTTACTGATGGCTGGTCTACGTTGCATTGTGAGTACTGAATTTGGACAAAAACCCAAGGTTTCATTAAAAAATTCTGCAAGTTTTTTGGTTTCCAGATTATGATCTGGTGAAAGTGGTGTTACTAAAGGCATATTTTAAGGTGTAAGTTTTGATAAAAATATACGCCAAATTACAAAATAAAAACTTGAGATTTGGAATTTGTTTTGTGGTTTTTATTTGTACATTTATTCTTCTATTTTAAAACAATTTTATGCAACTCATACTAAGACCCTACGAATTAAAACTAGAACATACATTTAGAATTTCTAGAGAGGCAAGAGACATGCAACCTTCTTTAGTGGTCGAATTAAAAGATGGCAATTTATCTGGTTATGGAGAGGCAACTTCAAATCCGTATTACGGAGCAACTATAGAAAAAATGACTGCAGACTTAACAGCCATTGCATCGAAAATTAAAGAGAATAAGCATTTAAATCCCGAAGATTTTTGGAAAGTAATGTACGCTAATCTTAAAAATAACATGTTTGCCTTATGTGCGTTAGATTTGGCCTTTAACGACTTATATGCTCGTAAAAAAGGTATGAAATTATATCAATATTGGGGATATAGCATAGAAAATAATCCGATAAC
>Ga0209633_10002069_pt1 | contig 19857 bp, 6 predicted proteins | sample Cruoilmetagenom1_FD_187290 | JGI IMG/M metagenome (GOLD analysis project Ga0209633, IMG submission 187290) | Oil polluted marine microbial communities from Coal Oil Point, Santa Barbara, California, USA - Sample 1 (SPAdes) (version 2) | ecosystem: Environmental > Aquatic > Marine > Oil seeps ... | reverse complement strand
GTTGATCATATCGAAAATGCGCCATGCGCCATCGCCATCGCCTAATTTGGCGAGCGCAAGACCAAACCAGGTTGCGGCATGCGCGTATTGCCCGCCATTTTCCCGAATGCCCGGCGGATAAGCTTTGAGATAGCCCGGATCGCGCGGCGTCTCATGGACGGGCGGCCAGAGCAATCGTGCGATGTTGTATTCGTCATCTATAAGTTCGCGTTGCGCTGATCGCATCGCGGTTTGCGCTCTTTCGGGGTCGCCGCCCGCAAGAACCGCCCAGGATTGTGATATCGAATCGATGCGGCATTCGTCGCAATCCTTTGATCCCCAGGGCATGCCGTCATCATCAAAAGCACGCTTATACCACTCTCCGTCCCATGCGACGCGATCGATCGTCATGCGCAATTCCGCCGCCCGTTTTGCCCAGCGCTCCGCCAGGCTGGCGTGGCGTCGCCGCTGCGCTAATGCTGCAAAGCGTTCCATCGTTGTGACGGCGAACCAGCCAAGCCAGACGCTTTCGCCGCGGCCTTCCGCGCCAACACGGTTCATGCCGTCATTCCAATCGCCGGCGCCGATCAGCGGCAAGCCATGCGCGCCTTTGGTGACGCCGCGCTCCAAAGCGCGAGCACAATGCTCAAACAGGGATTTGCTTTGATCGCTGGTTTCAAAAAGCGCATAACGGTCGCCTTCTTCTGGAGAAAGCGGCGGCGCCTTCAAAAACGGCGCTTCTTCATCGAGAATAGAATCGTCGCCAGTCGCCTCGACATATTCGCTCGTAGCGTAAGGAAGCCAAAGCAGATCATCCGAGCACCGCGTTCTGACGCCTCTACCCAGCGGCGGGTGCCACCAATGAAGAACGTCGCCTTCTTCGAATTGGCGCCGCGCGCAGTCCAATATGTGCGCGCGCGCTCGCTGTGGCTCTACATGGAGCAGCGCCAACACGTCCTGCAGTTGATCGCGAAAGCCGATGGCGCCGCCTGCCTGATGAAATCCGGCGCGTGCAAGAATGCGCGATGAAAGGCTTTGATATAAAAGCCAGCGGTTGATCATCACATCGAATGCCGGGTCCGGCGTTTTGACATTTACGGCGGACAGTTTTTTGTCCCATTGGGCGCGAGATGTTTGAAGCGCGCGGTCTGCGCTCTCTACGGTGCGCCATCGCTCGATTAAGTCTTCCGCCTCGCGTCTGTCGCGGCCCTGACCAAGAATAAAGACAAGTTCGGCGGTCTCACCCGGACCAATATCGATATGAACCTGAAAGCCCGCGCATGGATCGGCGGCAGTATCGATGCGTCCGCCTAAATCCCAACGGCTCAACCCGGCCGGCGTTGCGGGGTCGCCTTGCCGCCCCAAAAAGTCGCGACGATCTGATGTGAGACTATGGGGCGGCCGGCTCGACGCCACAAAAGCCACCCTTTCACCAAACTCAGGATTCCAGGGGTTTCGCGCGAGTAGTGCTTTGCTTGTCGGATCATACTCGCAAACAACATGCATGCCATGCGTGCTCCTGATGGAGCCAAGTTGCCATTCCGCGTAATAGGTCGCGGTGATCCGGCGGGCTCTGCTCTCAAGGTTTTGCAACCGAAGTTTTACAAACTTTACCGGATCGTCAGGAGCTGCAAACGCCGCCATTTCCTGATCCAATGCGTGGCTTGTCTTTCGCCAAATTGTATAGCCGGCGCCATGCCTGATTTCGCAAGCGCTGTTTTCGCCCGCCGGCGAAGGCGTGACTGTCCAGAACTCAGACGTTTCTTCGTCGCGCAAATAAAGCGCTTCGCTTGGCGGGTTGCATACCGGATCATTCGTCCAGGGCGTAAGCCGGTTCTCACCGCTATTTACCGCCCATGTAAAGCCAAGCCCCGCTTCTGTCGTAAGGCAGCCGAATTGATCGTTAGCGATAACGTTGGACCAGGGCGCCGGCGTGGCGCCGCCGGCGTCAAGACGGATGACATAGTCATGGCTGTCGCCGGTGAAGCCGCCAAAATTATTATCGAATACCAACGGCGCCGGAGGGGCGGACGGCGGCGAGGGACCCCGACCTGGCGCCGAGGCGGCAGTCGGTTCGAATGGCGGCGATTTAGCGTAGAGTTTCCTTGTTCCGGCAAGTACAGTTTCGATTGCATCAGAGGCATCATCGAGAACCATGCTTGCAGCGCATTCCAGCAAGCGTTTGTCGGCTACTGGTATTTGATCTGCGAAGACCAAATGAATGCCGCCATTGTGCCCAAGGACATCATGCGCGCCAATTTCGCGGAAGAGAGAAAGAAGGCGCTCACGAACCGGCTCCACATAACCGGACAAGCCTGTACGCATAATAACAAGGTCAACGCGAAACAGAGCCCGGCGCCAATGTTCATGTGCGCGAATGAGAAATCGCAGCAATTCTGTTCCGCGGGCGTCGCTTGTGCGTAGTAAGACGATCGGATTATCGCCGGAGATGCCGAGCGCCCAAAGACGCGGTTGACCAAGCTGATTTGATTTGCGCTCGGTTGGGGCGGCTCGCAACATTGGCGCCGGATCGATTGCAAGGGACGCGATTTGTTGAAACTGTGGGAGCCATTCAGGTCTGGAATCGGCGCGATGCGCCAAAATGCCGGCTTCGTGGGCCGCATCGTCCAGCGCCCACTCCAGCGAGGCGAGTGTCGCATAGCGTTCGGCGATTTCCAAAGCGGAGTGTTGCGAGCCTCCTGCGATCGTAACAAACGCCAGTTGCCGGCGTTCCCGTGGCGCCAATTCGATATGTGCTTGTAATGAAGCGATCGGATCGAGCGTCCACCCTGTGTTTTTTGACAAGCCTTCCATCACGCCACGGGGGCTGCGCGCTTTTCCGTTCCTGCCAAAAAAGGCGCCGCGATCAGCTTCAAAGCTAGTTTCCTTCGCTCCCAAATCATCAAGGATCAAACGATGGAACAAGACGGGTGGTTGATCGTTCGGGTGGTGTGGGCGCCGTGTGAACATCAACCCATGAAAATCATCGATATATTCGCTCTCCACAAAGAGTTTGCTGAATGCGGGGTGACGAGCATCGTCAAGGGGCGGCGCGAGGGCCACCTCTCCACAACTTGTCAGTTCAAGGCTTCGCTTCCGGTCAGTCTCATTTGTTAAAGTTAGGAGGCGTATCTCCAGATCATCACCGGCCGCGACGCCAACTTCCATGGCGATGGCGACGCCGTGGTCGCGCCGATGAAATTCCGCTTTGTGTGCATGAAATTGAACATGCGCATCCTGAGACATAACGCCCGTCGGCTGTCGCCCCACTGACCATAGGTCTTTGGTTTGCTTGTCACGCACGTAAATCCACATGCCGTCATTGTCGCGCGTCAAATCTTGGCGCCAGCGCGTCAGGGCGTGGCGATGCCAGAAAATTGCGCCGCTGCCGCTGTGAGATATCCAGCTCGCAAAGCGGCCGTTGCCAAGGAATAGAGTCTGCTTGGTCGGCCCTTCGGATGCCGGCGTCCATGGATGAAGCGCCGGCGCCATTTTGCGTTCCAGGGGCGCCTCGGAAATTTCCTCTTCGGGCGTTGTTTCAGGTATCAATTCCCATGGCGCGCGTTCTTGCAACAATAGCTCGGCGCTGCGCATATGCGCGTTCGAGGAGAAACGAGCAACCATCTTATTGTTGTTCAATGCATTGCCGACAGCGGTGAGAATCATTCCCTGATGATGCGCCATATAGGCGTGCACCAATTTGTGTTTCTGACCGCCAACCCTTCCGGGCGTATAATCTATCGCCTCTATAAACCCGAACGTCTTCATCGCGCCGAGTTTGGCGAGCTCTTTTAGATTATTGACCGCTGTGGCTGGAAATGGAGCGAGGGCGAGGGCGGATGCGTAGGGCGTGATGACGGTATCGCGCGCCAGGCCTCTGCGTATTCCAAGGCCGGGCACGCCAAAGGCCTGGTATTGATAATGATCGGCGGCGTCTCGCGCTGCGAAGGCGGATTCAGATACGCCCCAGGGTATTCCGAGGTCGGCGGCGTATCGGCGCTGTGCGCTGACGGCCGTTCGCTCCGCCTGATCAAGCAAAGTGCCGCGCCCGCCGCGCATCCAGAGAGATGGCATAAGATATTCGAACATCGAGCCGTTCCACGACAGGAGGGAAAGCTCTCCCTCCATTCTGGAAATAGGCCGTCCGAGCACTCGCCAGTGGTCCGGCGGCACATCCCCTTTCGCGATGGCGAAGTAACTCGCAAGTCGCGCCTCAGTCGCCAAAAGGTCGTAGTGATGCGGATCGATCCGGTCCGCGCTGACATTATAGCCTATGCTGAATAGTCTGTAGTCTCGATCATATAGAAGGCTGAAATCCATTTCATGAGCGAGTTGTTCCGCGCGGTTTGCGTTTTCTAAAAGACGGCGCAGAAGGTCTTGCTGTTGCTCGGCCCCTTTTTGTATCGCCGCGTCAAGCTGGCCCAGCCAAGTCTTCGCCCCTTTGTCGCGCGATAATTGGCGTTCGTATTCCTGAATCAGCGCTTTTGCTTCGTCAGTCTTTTTTGCCGCGTCCTGCAAACTAAGGTCCTGCGGTAAAACGGCCTGAATTCGGCTGGCCAGATCAATACATCGCGAGGGCGGGTCTGCGATCAAATCATGCCAGGGAAAATAATTCTCGAAAGTCCACCGTAAATTTGAAAGATCGTGGGTTACGCGTTCAATCCAGATATTTATCTCGTGGAGTTTTGCGGCCGCCAGCCGGTTTTGAGAGCTGATCGCTTCAGCGATTGCCTGTTCAGTGGACGGCCACAAATGATCAATAAGTTCGCTCAGCTTGAGACGACAATTGGCCTGCGCGGCTCCGGTTTCAGAAATGGCCTCCCGCATGGTGCTGAGTGCTGCGGCGAGATCCGTATCGTGAGCGCCGTTCCAGCTGCGCTCAATGGTGTTCGCCAAAATGTCGAAGCTGTCTTGGAGACCGCTCCATTGGGCGCTGCGAAGCGCCGGTGATCGCGCCGCTTCCTCAAACCCTTCTTTGATGGTGACCAGACAGACCGCAAGATTTCCGCTGTCGACTGTCGACACGTAACGCGGGTCAAGCGGGATAAGGGTTCGCGTATCATACCAGTTTAAAAAATGACCGCGATAACGATCGATTTTATCAAGCGTGTCCAAAAGGCTCTTCACGCGCACGACGAGATCGGTCGTACTTAGATAACCGAAATCCCACGCTGTTAGGCCCGACGTGAGAAGCATGCCAATATTTGTCGGTGAGGTTCGGTGCGCAATTTTTGCTGTTGGATCTTCCTGAAAATTGTCCGGGGGCAGCCAATTGTCCTCCGGGCCGACAAATGTTTCAAAGAACAGCCACGTTCTGCGCGCAACGCCGCGTAGATATTCCCTCTCGCTATCGGTAAGCTTTTCCGTCGTCTGAACGATGGGGCGGCTCATCGTGTAGGCGATCTCTGGTGAAAGAAACCAAATGAGCAGCAGCGGGCTCGCTGGGAAAAGAGCGTTGGGGTTGTAGTGATAAAGAACGCCGGCGATTAACGCTGAAAACAGCGGCGCCGCCCACATGCGGAGCCAGAAAACACGGCGCGCATTTTCATCCTCAAAACGGACGGCTGCATGGGCCGCCGATGTCCATTGAAGCAATTGTCGTTTGGAGACAAAAACACGCCACAATGTTGATGTGATCGCTGACAATGCCGCAAACGCTTCGTAAAGAAGAAACGCAATCGCCAACGCCCATCGGCCCGCATGGTTTGCGAATTGCCGGAATGCGCTTTGTATCGTTTCCTGCCGCCGTCCGCGCGTCAATTGGGCGGCCAGATCAGTAAACAGATATGCGCCGGGCGCGAGTATCGTCAGCGCCGTCCACACCCACGGGCTGCCTGGCAACAAAAGCCACCCAATAACCGCCAGCAATACAAGCGCGGGGGGAATAAGACTTCTGCGGAGATTGTCGATTATCTTCCAAAAGTCGAGGACTGAAAAACAATTGCTAAGGTGTTTTCCCCTTTCACTCGGCACGCGCCGGGCCAGCCAGGGAAGCAATTGCCAATCACCGCGCACCCAGCGGCGCCATCGCCGTGCATAATCCAGATAATTCGTAGGGAACCCGTCGTAAAAAACGATGTCAGAAGCGAGAGCGACGCGTCCATGTGCGCCTTCAAACAGGTCATGGCTGAGCAATGCATTTTCCGGTACGCGTTCTCTTAGCGTCCGGTCAAACGCATCGACATCGTAAGCGCCTTTGCCGACATAAACCGCCGCGCCGAACAGATCCTGATATATGTCTGATACTGCGCGGCTATATATGTCGATAGCACTGTCGCCGCTGAAGAACCGCAGGAAATAGGAGCTATGTTCGAACTGCGGCGCAATCTCGACCCGGGGCTGAATAATTGTATAGCCGTCAGTAAGCCGCCCGCTTGCAGGATCGATCCGGGCTTGGTTTAATGGATGCGCGAGGGCGCCGATTAATCGATTTACCGACCCCATCGGTAAAACTGTGTCGGCGTCGACGGTCACGACATACCGGGTTTTGCGCAGCAATTCGCTGCGCCCTTCGATCAACGGAAAAGCGTTGCTCTCGCCGGTCAGTATAAATTGATTGAATTGATCGAGCTTGCCGCGTTTCCTTTCCCATGCCATCCAACACTCTTCCGATGGATTAAAAGTCCTGTAACGATGGAAAAGATGAAAAGGGCCAGCCGCATCAACGCCATGATCTGCGTTCAACCTGCGAACACCGCGGACTAGAGCATTTTCGACGGATTGATCCGTGGGGGATATTTGTTCAACCGCATCGGTCGGGTCGCTAAGAAGGACAAATTGCAGCGCCGGGTCGGGATTTGCGAGCCAGTGAAGTTCCAAATGTTTGATCAACGCTTCGGCTTCTTTTTCACTGCCGAGGATGACGGGCATAACCACAGCCGTGGGGCAGTCGGCTGCAATAGCTTTTTCAAAGTCAAGCTTTGGGAGGACGCGCGGCTCCAGATATAAAGTGAAAACCCAATTCACGAGGGTGAGGCTCAGGATCGACGCCGGCATCGCCGTTACAACCAGTCCGGCAAGCAACGTAATTGTGCTCGCTCCTTGAGAATAAAGATACAAGAGAGGCGTCAGGAGTGCGATTGCGCCGATGGCGACTAATGCGCAGGCGTAGATGGGGCCCGGGTTTTTGATAATGAACTGCCGGATGGCGCTGGCGAGCGTCGTGCGATAGCCCAACGACCTTTTCAATTCTATATCGCCGCGATCGATTAGCCAATAACCGACATGACCGAGACGCGCATCGCCCTGATGTGAGTTTGCCGCCGCAATAATTTGCGCGGCGACATCAGATTCCGGTTTGCCAGCGCGCGTAGCGATATCTTCAACCGCCTTACGGTAGCGGTCGCGCGTTTCAAAATCCATCGAAGAGTAAACATTCACGGGATCTTGGCGCAGGATTTCCTCAACCTTGCTCGTGCGATCGAAAAAATCTTTCCAGGAGATCGCCGCTATAACCTGCAGACTTGATAACGCTTTTGCGATCCGTTCAGTCGGCTCAATCGTTTGCTGCGCTGTGGATGAAGCCGGTTCTTCAAACGGCGCTGCAAGGCCTGGGAATACCGCTCGTGAGGCGCTTACCAGGATCTCCAGGCAAACAACGCGTAACATTGTCGGCAACGCCCAGAGTTCAGCGGTCGTTAGGGGTGCGCCCTCTTGATAGGCATGGATAAAATCAACCGCCGCGCCCATCGATAATTGGAAACGGGTTGCGTCCATCAGGCCATGGGCAAGACGATAAATACGGGGCGGTCTTTCCTGATCAGATCGCTTGAGCGCGGGCAGGCGCGCAAAGAATTCGCGCGGCAAATCTTTCTTGACTTGCCGTAGCGCTCTTTCAACCTGGTAATGGTTGTCCAAGAGCCATTCTGCCGCTTTTGAGGCTTCCGGCTCAGCGGAAACGCAATGTGTTTGCAGCTCGGCAAACCATTTTGGGAGCGCAGGGAGCGCCTTCAGTAAAGATAGCGAAGATGGCTTTCGATCAATAAGCTGATGGCGCTGCTGAAGCGCGCATGCAGCCGCTTCCAGAGATTCCGCATGCGGCGGCGCGGGGGCCATTCGCTATACCGCTTCGTGAAATGGAAACCGAAGTCCTGGATTTATTTCATCGGCGCTGATCTGCCGCGGAGGATGCTGCTGCGAACCGCGTACAAGCAAAAGAGGGATCGGCGTGTGGGTAATCATATGGCTGGCCACGCTTCCCGCAGCGACGTCCATGTGCCCGCTGTGACCGTGAGAAGAGAAGACGACAAGATCGGCCTGCTCATCATCAATGACGCGCAACAGCGCATGACGCGCGTCGCCGTCTTTCATAATGCATGTTTTTAATTTTATGCCGCTATCACACAGGCTGTTTTGAAGATGGTCGAAATAGGCGCGCGCCGCTGCTTCATTCCTATCGAACAGGCGCCGCCGCAAAGCTTCGTCTTCCGGCCTTGGCGGTCCGATTTCGGTTAATTGCGGTTCTGGTACGGCGTGGACGAGCGTTAATTCCGCCTGCTCCGACTTGGCCAACTGCATTGCGATCGGAAGGGCAGTTTCAGCGCGGCAAGAACCATCTAAAAATGTGAGAATTTTCTTCAGCCCGACCTTTTCATTTGTCTCCTCAACATCTGGCGCAATCAATACCGATCCCTCAACACAGTCGATAACGCGGCGCGCCGTATCGCCGAGGGCCCATTCGCACGAGCCGCCCTCCTGACCGGAGCATATGATGGTCAAATCGACCTGATGGTCGCGCGCCCAAATGCAAATCTGATCAGCGGCGCGGCCCTCTAGAACGGTCGTATGGATATTATCAATCCGATTTTCCCATTTTCGGGCAAGGTCAGATATTGTTGTTGCGGCTTCGCGGCGCAACAAATCCGATGCAATTGGGTTTGGCCGCGCACCGGGTTGAGTATCCGTTTCGATCACATGCAACAACGTCAGCTCGGCACCGAGGGCGTTTGCGGTGATGGCGCCAAGGGGCATAATGCTGCTCGAGTTTTGTAACGCGCCAATACACGCAATCACGCGGCGAGGGGCTTCTTGCGCCATGGTGAGCTCATGACGGCGCGGTCGCGCATTATTGCTTAAAGAAAAGGACGCCGAGTGCATTTTTTCGCTCCAAGAAAAGTGGTTTCGTTCAATTCCCCTCAAGTCACTGCAAAAATTCGGATAATGGCGCTCGACCTTCTGGCTGGGTCTAATTGGCGCAATCCCGCCCTGGAGAGCGAGACGGGCGAAAGATACGACATGCAACGAATGGCGCTTTGACCTGCGTCAATCGCGGTTCAAACAATAGTGCTTTTCTGAACTGATTGTTCAACGAATAGCGCGTTGGCTATAACTGTGAGCATGAAACCAGTAAGGACTATCGACCTTTAGCTAATTGGCGCGTCTGCCGCATCTATCGGGGAACTGGGCTCGCAATGTTCATGTCCGGCGATCCGCTGGGCCGCCATATAGTCAGGTTTTCCGGTTGCTAGCAGCGGCAAAGCAGGAATGCAGATAACGCGATGCGGGATTGTTAAACGTGAAATATCATTTTTCCGCGCCGCAGTAACAAGATCTGTACGTGCTGCATTGGTCCGATCAGTTACGAGGACAATCTCTTCAGTGTTATCGGCTCGGGGTATGCTGATGGCGGCGTGGTTGCCGGACGGCCATAGCGCCCGCGCGGCCGCCTCGACGGCGTCAAGCGACACCGTTTCGCCGCCAACCATAGCGAACCGTTTGCACCGCCCGGTTATCGTGAGAAACCCGTTTTGATCGACTTGCGCGAGGTCGCCCGTGTCAAACCAACCATCGGGGACTGGATTGATGCGCCCGGCTTGATCCGGATCTAAATATCCCAGCATCACATTAGGCCCGCGCACAAACAATCGGCCGGCATTTTGTTGGCCCTCTACCGACATGAACCGCGCTTCCATTCCTGGCAATAACTCGCCAACGGAACCAGGCATATTCGCGCCCGGCCGGTTAACGGCGATTATCGGCGCGCATTCCGTGGCGCCATACCCTTCGAGCACCAAAGCGGCTGATTTTTCGGAAAACAATTGTCTCGTGTTGTCGTGCACGCGCTCGCCGCCAAGCACGACATAACGAAGCCCCTGAAGCGCCTTGTCGTTTGCGCTGCGGGCATAAAGCCGTGCAAAAGTATCCGTCGAGATGAGTACATTCGCATGTGTCGATTCAATCGCGTTTGGTATTCGCTCATGATCAAGCGGCGACGGGTGGAGCACCGCTTTCATACCGCTGAGAATTGGCAAAAGGGCGCCGCCGGTTAGCCCGAATGCGTGAAAAACCGGCAGCGCATTGAAAAATATCCAATTCTCATCGAACTGAATATGCGCTCTGCACTGCGCGATATTGGCAAGGAGATTGGCGTGACTAAGCGCAACGCCCTTTGGCGCGCCGGTCGTACCGGACGTGAACAGGATGACAGCGATATCATCCGGCTTCGACCGCCCAAAGATCTCTAACGGAAGATGGCTACGCGCCGCGGCGGCAATCTTATCCGCTATTGTGAGGGACAGGCGCAGATCCTCAAGATAGACAACCGCCACGCTGTCTTCGAGCTGCGTAATTATTTTTTCAAGATGCGCCACTTTGATGAACTGCTTGGAAGTGAGGATGGTTTTTATCCCGCATGAAGCGCATGCAGTTTCAAGATCTGAAGCCGTATTCTGAAAGTTCAAAATAACGGCGACCCGACCCACGGCTTGTAGAGCGAAGAAAGCAATCATCGCAGGGGCGCAGGTCGGGAGAAGGATGCCGACCTTTTCCCTGTTTTTAGTAATTTTAGCGATTCTCGAACCGAGCGCCGCCGCTGCGAGGATCAATGCATTATAGCTTATAGTCTCGCCGGTATGATCCTCCATGATGATCATTGATCCGCCCCGGCGCCGGCGCGCGCTCTTCAATGCGCTGAACAGCGTGCGGCGAGATTGTGAACGGTTAAATGGAGCGCCTTTCCACTGCGCGATGATTTGATCTTCAGTGTCGCGATCGTCTGACTGTGCTCTTGAGGATATTTGATGCTTCAACTCTAAAAGCCTATTCTGTCGCGCGGGAGGCTTGTTTGATTAGCGTTTCGCGGTTCCTCTTTGTGCGGTTTTGCACTGCTTCCATGTCTCTCGTTGTACGCTAAAATCCTACGCCCCAGGGTGGCGCGTGCATAACCAAGCCTAACAAGCCTTATATTCCGCCATATTCGGCTGGGAGGGCATTGATTTTGCTCAACTGAAAAGGGCGGCCACCCAAGAAGGCAGATCTAATAAAAATTAGCTTGGATGTGCATCAGCAAGCGCAGCTATTTGCTGGCGAAGCGTTCGCCGCCCGCTGCGGGCGCATGCAAATGAATAGACGTATTACCCTTGCGCCTCGATCAGCTCTAAATATCGTTCAGTATCATCGCGCCGGCAAAGCGTTGTCGCAGTTGTTGTGACTGCGGATGTCGCGGCTGCTACAGCGTAACTGCACGCCTTTTTGAGCGAGAAGCCCTTCGCCATGCCGAGGGCCAAGCCGGCCGTGAAGCTGTCGCCGGCGCCGACCGCGCTTATAGTCTTCACTTTTGGCGGCGTGATCTGAAAACTCTCTTCTTTTGATGCGCAGATGGCGCCGTTTGCGCCTTGTGTGACGATAATGATTTTTGCTTTTTTCCGGTCAACAAGGTTTTGCGCAAAGCGGACTGTATCCTCTGCGTTTGAAAGATCGTGAGCGGCGGATTCCTGCGCTTCGATCCGGTTAAACCGGATACAATATAGTTCAGGAGCTTCCATATCGAGGATGGCGTTTAGCGCCGGGCCCGACGTATCAAGTATGATGCGCGTGGATGTCGCTTTTAACGCAGCCACGAGATTTGCGGCGTAATCATCAGCCAGTCCGGGCGGCAGACTGCCGCTAATAACAGTATAATCTTGGTGCGCTGCTTCATCGCAGATTGCTTGCGTGGCTGCGGCCCCCAATTCTTCAGACCATTCCGGGCCGGGCAGGACAAAACGGTATTGCTTATCCGCACTTATCTCGCGGACCGCAAAGCTCTGCCGGGTTGTTCCGTCGATATTAAAATGCACCGGCTTGACGCCTTCTTCGCCAAGCAGCGACAGCAACAACGCGCCCGTGGGTCCGCCCACCGCCACAAACGCGGCTGACTCGCCGCCAAGAATTTTGATCGCGCGGGAAACATTAACGCCCCCGCCGCCGGGGTCAGTGTGGGGCTCGGTGCATCGTAGTTTCTGATTAGGCAGAAGCCGATCGACATCGGCAGAAATATCTATCGCCGGATTCAAAGTGACTGTCAGGATTGTTTTCATTTTCTTGTCGCCGCCAGCGCCATTTCTTCTTCTGCCGCCGCGACTGCGGTTTTGACATTGAGAAAGCTATCAGGGCTGACCGATATGGAATCGACGCCATTGGCGACCAGGAATTGCGCAAATTCTGGGTAATTGCTCGGCGCTTCGCCGCATATGCCGACCGGCGTGGCGGTCTTGGCAGACTTTTTAAGGAGGTCGGCAATAATCGTTTTGACAGCTTCATTGCGTTCGTCGAAAAGTGGCTGCAGGCGCTCGCTGTCCCGGTCGATCCCCAGCGTGAGTTGCGTCAAGTCGTTGGAGCCGATGGAGAACCCGTAAAAGCGTTCGGCGAATTGCTCAGCAAGAAGAATGTTCGACGGAATCTCCGCCATCACGTAGATATCGAGGCCATTTTCGCCCTTGCGCAGCCCGTTGGCGCGTAGCTCGCCCAGAACTTTGTCGGCCTCTTCGATTGTGCGGCAGAACGGGACCATGAGTTTGACATTGGTGAGCCCCATATCTGTGCGAACGCGCCGCATCGCCTTGCACTCAAGCGCAAAACCCGCGCGGTACCGCTCGTCGTAATAACGGCTTGCGCCGCGCCAGCCGAGCATCGGATTGTCTTCGTGCGGTTCAAACTGGCCGCCGCCGATCAGCCCCGCATATTCATTGGTTTTAAAATCGCTCATGCGGACAATGACTGGATGGGGATGAAAGCCAGCCGCGATACGCGCAATGCCCTGGGAAAGTTTATCGACAAAATATTCTTCTTTGTCGGCGTACCCAACTGTCAATTCTTCAATTTTATCGCGCGCCTGCTGGTCCTCAACGTCGTTAAATTGCGCAAGCGCCATCGGGTGGATCTTGATCAGATTTCCGATAATAAATTCAGTACGCGCAAGCCCAACGCCGCTGCATGGCAGCTTCCACCAGCGATACGCCGCTGAGGGATTGGCGAGATTGAGCATGATCTTTGTTTGTGTATCCGGAATTTGCGTGAGGTCGATGTCGCGGATCTCAAAATCAAGAACGCCCTCGTAAACAATGCCAGTTTCGCCCTGCGCGCAGGAGACGGTGATTTCCTGCTCTTCGTGCAACGTGCTTGTTGCGTGGCCGGCGCCAATAATCGCGGGCAGACCCAATTCTCGGCTGACAATTGCTGCGTGACTGGTGCGGCCGCCATGATCGGTGACGATAGCGGCGGCTTTTTTCATGATCGGCACCCAGTCCGGATCGGTCATCGCCGTGACGAGAACGCTCCCCTCTTTGAAGTCGGCAATATTGTCGGCGCTTTTGATCAAGCAAACCCTGCCGCTCGCGATGGCGTCGCCGATGGCCACGCCTTCCAATACAGGTTCGCTTTTTTCTTTCAGGCGAAAGCTGCGCAACTGCCCGGCGGCCTTGCGCGACTGGACAGTTTCAGGCCGGGCCTGAACAATGTAGAGATCACTGGTTTCGCCGTCTTTCGCCCATTCCATGTCCATCGCCTGGCCGTAATGCGTTTCAATCATCACCGCCCAACGCGCAAGCGTCGTGAGTTCATCGGTACCGAGAACAAATGAGCTGCGTTCTGCAGGTGAAGCATCAATCAGTATCGTGGGATTGGGGGCGCTATCCGAGCTTTTTTCAGCGTAGATCAATTTTTGCGCCTTGGCGCCGCAGCTTTTGCGAATGACCGGGTTTGTGGCCCCCGCTGCAAGCGACACTTTGGAGATTTCGAACTCATCCGGATCGACGCTTCCCTGCACAACAGTTTCGCCAAGTCCCCAGGCGCCGTTGATCAAGACGACGCCTGGAAAGCCGGTTTCTGTGTCGAGCGTAAACATGACGCCGGATGAGGCTTTATCTGAGCGGACCATGCGCTGAACGCCGACTGAAATTGCAATATCAATCTGGCCAAACCCGTGGTTTTTCCGGTAGCTGATCGCCCGATCGGTAAACAGCGACGCGAAGCATTTTTTGCAGGCGTCAAGAAGGGCGTCATCGCCGCTGATATTGAGAAAGGTCTCAAGCTGGCCGGCAAAGCTCGCTTCCGGCAAATCTTCAGCGGTTGCGCTCGATCGAACGGCGACAGAGATAAGCTCGTTTTGTTGATCGTCCATCTGACGATAGGCGGACCGTATACCGGACTTCAAATCGTCTGAAAATTCTGCGCTTATAATCATTGTACGGATATTATGCCCAATATCGCTCAGCTTATCAGGCTCTTCCTCAAACCGGACGAGCTCGCGGCTGATTCTGGCGTTAAGTGCATTCTCCTCGACGAAATCCCGATAAGCCGCCGCCGTCACCGCGAAGCCATCCGGAACGCGGATGCCTGCGGATTGAAGATTGCTGATCATTTCACCGAGCGATGCGTTTTTCCCGCCGACCAGGTTGCCGTCTTCGCGCGAGACTTCAGAAAACCACAGAACATATCGGCCATCGAGAGAAGGCGGAGATTTTGAATGGCCGGCTTCAGAGCCTGCCGGTTCGGCGCTGGCTGTGTTCTTGATCATGTGGCTAGTATTCGCCCCTGACGGTTTGAGATGATGCCCATTTCGGCGGCAACCGAATGTAGTATAATATGAAAAGGCTATAGTGCATGCGGATTGACGCATATCAATCCAATATCATTGTAATCAGTTCTTTGTATGGCGTGTTTGAGCGCCCCAAGCGCAGGCGGAAACTCGGAAGCGGGTGCGCAATAAATAGTGAAGCCGAAAAAGCCCATGCCGCTAATAACGCGATGAGGGCAAAGTGCTTGGCCCCATGTGAGCAAGAATGTTGCATGCCCGATCCAGAGTCGTAATGATATTTGCGAGCGGTCGACTGAATCTTTTGAGGCTTACCTGAACGCAATGGGCGGCGGTTGGAAGCGTCTTGGAAGAGACGTTGTTGGCGGGCAGGGCGCATACTCTATGAGCGCGAACTAAAGGATTAGACACATGGCGCAAGATGCGACGCGGTTTTACATAAACGGGGAGTGGGTTTCGCCTCATAGCGCGGCGCGTCAGGACCTGATCAATCCTTCAACGGAGGAAGTCTTCGCCGAGGTTGCGCTTGGGGGTGGTGAGGATGTGAATCGCGCCATCGCCGCCGCAAAGGCTGCCTTTCATGGGTTTGCGAAATGGTCGCCAGCTGAGCGGCTCGATCTTCTAAAAGCGATCAACGCCAAGGTGATCGAGCGTAACGGCGAAATTGCAGAAGCGATTTCCACGGAAATGGGCGCGCCGACGGCGTTAGCATGTGGGGCGCAGGCGCCTTCAGGCATACAGCATTTTTCAGAGATCATTCGAGTGCTCGAGACGTTCGACTTTGAGGAGCGTTTGGGGACGACAATTGTTCGGCGTGAACCGGTTGGCGTGTGCGCGCTCATCACCCCGTGGAACTGGCCCATGAACCAGATCGCAACGAAAGTTGCGCCCGCGCTCGCGGCTGGCTGCACAATGGTTTTGAAACCCAGCGAACTTGCCCCCCTCGACGCTGTCATTCTGGCGGAAATCATTGATGACGTGGGCGCGCCAGCCGGCGTGTTCAATCTTGTCCATGGCGACGGGGCCGGCGTCGGCTCGGCGCTGACTGCGCACGCGGATGTCGATATGGTCTCTTTCACCGGATCGACGCGCGCCGGCGTCGCCATTTCGCACAACGCCGCGGCAACGATAAAACGCGTCGCGCTGGAGCTTGGCGGCAAATCCGCCAATATCGTTCTCGACGACGCAGACTTTTCAACAGTGATCCCGGCGAGCGTGCGCGGCGTGATGTTAAACTCCGGACAGTCCTGCAATGCGCAAACACGTCTTCTGGTTTCTGAAAGCCGCTATCAGGAAGCAGCAGAGCTTGCCGCCGCTACTGCGAGTGCGATCACGGTTGGGCCTTCGGACAGCAACGCCGATATCGGACCGATCGCCAACAAAGCTCAGTATGAGCGTGTTCTTGAAATGATTGAAAAAGGCGTGTCGGAAGGCGCTGAGCTATTGGCCGGCGGCGCCGGACCGCCGGACGGATTGGATAGGGGTTATTTCGTAAAGCCGACCGTATTCGGGCGCGTAACCAGCGATATGAAGATCGGGCGCGAAGAGATATTCGGTCCGGTGCTGTCGATCATGACCTATAGCGATGTCTCCGAAGCAATTGAGATCGCCAACGACACAGAATATGGCCTGTCGGGCGGGGTCTGGAGCGCAGACCAGACGCGCGCTTACGAAGTCGCCGCGCAGTTGCGCACAGGCATGGTGCATCTTAATGGCGCCAGCCTCGATCCTTCTGCTCCCTTTGGCGGATATAAGAAATCCGGAAATGGCCGTGAATGGGGAAAATACGGGCTGGAAGAATTTCTGGAACTGAAATCCGTCTACGGCGCAAATGCTTAGTTGCGGGTAGGAGATGTCCGCCTGACTGCGCATCCTAACGGTCGATAATTTTGATGCTGCGGTCGCCGTCAAAAATCGATGATTCGAATCGCGAGCGAGCTGAGGCTGCCGTCCAAAAGCTGTCATAAAAGTTTAATTTTTCTGTTGTCAGTTTTTAATATACGATTCCGGCCTGATAGGCGGCAAATCGACGGTAGCGATGAAGAAAGCCAAGTCGTATGTCTTGGGTCGAACGTGCCCACGCTGCAAGCACAAGACGCCGATATTCTCGGGCGTAGATCTAAGCGGCGTTTCGACGCTGCCGATTCAGGGAACGTTTTTATACCCTTGTGAAGCCTGCGGGTGGTCGATTGAATGTTCGGTCGACAAACTTGAGGAATTGCCGGCCCAGCCTTTGGCGCGTGAATTTCCTCAGTAGTTATCAATGGTTTAAGCGCCGCCAAGTTTGGCCGATCTTGCAGATGGTTGCGAACGACTTTGGCGCAGATGCGAGAAAACCACAGTGCTTTTTGGCAACTTATTTAGCCATCAGATATTTGCGAGGCGCGAATCGGCCGGGCAAGACCGCCTTTTTCGCGAGGAGCAGGCGGTACGTATTGCCCTGGGTATACGTTCCTTGAATTGAATGCGTACAGTGTGCGCAAGCCGAAAAAACACCGGCGCAATATGTTTCATAAAACTGAAACACTCCCGTCATTTCTCTGAAAAATTTGTTTGTTACCCGCCTGCACAGAACGGCGCGTGGGGCGGTGTTCGCGTGTACTCAGCAACGCCGGTTAGGCAGGCGGGGATTTCATAATGACGAAATACACTACATTTCGACTTTCAATTTTGGCGGGTGTCGCGCTCAGCGCGTTGGCTGCATGCACGGACGCAGAAATTTCGTCGCCCGGCGAAGGCGCCTTTATCGGCGCGCCTGGCAGTGGCGGTGGCGGCGGCGCCGGCGGCGGAACGACTACTCGCGACCTCACCTTTGGCGGATGCCCAGGCGGCACTTCTGCTCAGTTGATCCCGGGCACTGATACACAAGCCTGCCAGGTTCTTCTCGATGGCAATGGCAACCTCCTGCAAAATACGACCCTTACCGCGTCGGCCTCGCAACGCCGCGCCTACTTCTTTACACAATCAGCCTTTGTCGGCTCCGACGATGGCACGACGCCGGGCGCGCTTGGCGGGGTTAATGTAACGCTCACCATTCAACCGGGCGCCCAGATCGCATTCGTGAACTCGACCGACTTCCTGACGGTGAACCGCGGTTCGCGTATTGTTGCTGACGGCACACGCACCGCGCCGATCGTGTTTACCTCTGATGATGACCTCGACGATGACGGCGTCGGCAATGACAGCCAGGGTTCTGCACGCGGCCAGTGGGGCGGATTGATCCTTAACGGCCGAGCGCCGATTAACAACTGTGCTGATCCGACGATGCCGGCGACTTGCGAGACTTCTGGCGAAGGCGGCACCGGCAATTATGGCGGCCCAAATGCAAATGACGATTCCGGCATCCTTCGTTATGTCCGCGTTCAATATGCCGGTTTTGAAATTACGACCGACAACGAGTTGAACGGCATCGCCTTCCAGGGCGTTGGCGACGGTACGGTTGTCGACTTCGTTCAGGTCCACAACAATGACGATGACGGCATCGAGTTCTTCGGCGGCACAGTCGATGTGCGCCACCTTGTTATCACCGGCGTAGACGATGACGGCATGGACTGGGTCGCCGGCTGGAACGGTTCCGCTCAGGACATCCTCGTGATCGGTTCCGGCGTTGGCGATAATGGTTTTGAAGGCGACAATAACTCTTCGAACAATGACGTAACGCCACGCTCAAACCCGCAAGTCTCGAACTTCACATTGATCGGCGCGCCGCAAGAAGATCTCGGCATGCAGATCCGCGAAGGCACAGCAGGTCTATTCATCAACGGCGTTGTCGCCGATTGGGACGATGGCTGTCTTGATGTTGACGATGCGGCGACCTTTAACCAGATCGATTCCGCAAGCCCGCCGGATGCCGGCATCGACCTGCAGATTGATTTTACGTATTTTTCCTGCACGACAAATTTTGTAGACGACAATGCTGGGAACCCGCTCAATGCGGCGATCTTCCCGGGTGTTGAAACCGGCGCCTCGACGCTCAATGGGCCCCTTCCGGGCATGAACGAAACTAACGCAACCTCGATTGATCCTTCGACGATCAATGGTGAGTTTGCAGCGGAAGACTTTGTCGGCGCATTCGAGCCGGGGCTTTCTGCGGAAGAAAGCTGGGCGTTTGGCTGGACAGTTCCAAATTCCGTTTTCACTGCAGGTTGTCCGACGCACCCGAATGTAAACGACATCACGGCTTCGTCGAATGTGACGGCGCCGCCGAGTGGTTCGGTTTGTGAAATCTTCGGCACGATCACATCCGACCTGACGTTGACGCCGTTCAACACCTACGCTCTGCGCGGCTCGGTGTTTGTCGGCTTCGATCAAGGGCCGGACATCACCAATCCGGCAGGCAACCCGGCTGACGGCGAGAATCCAGCGGTTCTCGATGTCCAGGCCGGCACTACCATCTTTGGCGTCAGCCCGACGGATTTCCTCGTGATCAACCGGGGTTCGCAGATCAATGCGACCGGCACCGCCGCTTCGCCGGTCATCCTCACATCGGATGATGATCTGCGCGGCCTTAACGGGGTCGGCGACGAACGCGGCCAATGGGGCGGGTTGATCATCAATGGTCGTGCGCCAATCAACAACTGTGCAACCCCGGCAATTCCTGTTTCCTGCGAAACATCAGGCGAAGGCGGCACCGGCAATTATGGCGGCAATGGCCCGAACGACAATTCAGGCACGCTCAACTATGTCCGTGTTCAGTTCGCAGGCTTTGAAATCACGCCGGACAATGAATTGAACGGGATCGCGTTCCAGGGTGTCGGCGACGGCACCAATGTTGACTTCGTTCAAGTCCATAATAATGACGATGACGGTGTCGAGTTCTTCGGCGGCACAGTTGACGTGAAGCACCTCGTGCTGACAGGCGTTGATGATGATGCGCTTGACTGGGTTGCCGGTTGGAACGGTTCTGCGCAATTCGTTCTGATTGTGGGCGATGGCGCCGGCGACAACGGTTTTGAGGGTGACAACAACTCCTCGAACAACAACGTCGCACCGCGCTCGAACCCGACCATCGCGAACTGGACTGCGATCGGCGCGCCGAACGAAGACCTTGGGATGCAAATCCGCGAGGGCACGGCAGGCACGTTCAT
>Ga0209633_10002068_pt1 | contig 19873 bp, 19 predicted proteins | sample Cruoilmetagenom1_FD_187290 | JGI IMG/M metagenome (GOLD analysis project Ga0209633, IMG submission 187290) | Oil polluted marine microbial communities from Coal Oil Point, Santa Barbara, California, USA - Sample 1 (SPAdes) (version 2) | ecosystem: Environmental > Aquatic > Marine > Oil seeps ... | reverse complement strand
AGTGAAATTTTTTGCAGATTTTCAGTTGTTTGATCTTCAACTGGAGTTAATTGTGACTTTTTTTCTTGATTTTCGAACTTCTTATCACAAGAAACGGATAACAATGTAAAAACTAATAAAACGATAATGATTTTTAAATTTTTCATACTTATCTTATTATTTGTCTACAAATTTATAATTTTTAATATTATTTATCTCACTTTTGCAAGGAATATTTCAGCTCATGAAGAACAAACAACTACGTTGGTTTTTTTTATTTATCCTATCTGTTATTTGGGGAAGTTCGTTTATTCTAATTAAAAAATCATTAATTAGCTTAAGTCCTATTCAAGTAGGTTCTTTAAGAATTCTAATAACAGCACTTGTTTTATTACCTATTGGCTTTAAAAGCTTATTCTCTATCCAAAAAAAGGAGTGGATACATATTACTATTACAGCCATTTTTGGAGTTTTCTTTCCTGCTTTCTTATTTTCTTTTGCTATTAAAGGTATTGACAGCTCAATTACCTCCATCTTAAACTCTTTAACTCCCTTAAATACACTAATTATTGGAGCACTCTTTTATAGTTTTACTTTCAAAAAACATCAATTTGTCGGTGTTTTGATAGGATTAATTGGTACTGCTGTCTTAATTTTTAAAGGTTCTGAGCTTAATCCTAATCAAAATTATTGGTTTTCAATTTTTCCACTAATTGCATCCATTGGTTATGCATTCAATGTCAACATCGTTAAAAAGAACCTATCAAATGTTAGTGCAATAGGAATAACTACGGGTAATTTTGTAATTTTAATTATTCCGTCTTTGCTAGTACTTTGGTACTCAGATTTCGCAAATACGTTTGAATTTTCTAAAGACACCTATCCTTCTCTGATTTATTTAACCCTGTTAGCTGTATTAGGTTCAGCATTCGCAACCTTTATATTTAATCGTTTAGTACAGATTTCTTCACCAGTATTTTCTTCGTCTGTTACCTATTTAATACCTATTGTTGCTATTTTTTGGGGAATTATAGATGGTGAACAGCTAATTCCAATTCAACTTATTGCTGGTATAGTTATACTTTTAGGCGTTTATTTAACTAATAGAAAATAGAAATTTATAAATTTCAATCCCATTCAATTAAAAAACCCATTCAACTTGTAGATTATTTGTAAAAATGAAGTATATTTGCACTCGTTTTTCTCTAAGAGAAATTATACGAAAATAAATTTTATAAAAAAATAATTTATGTACGCAATTGTAGAGATAGCAGGGCAGCAGTTTAAAGTTGCTAAAAACCAGAAGGTTTTTGTACATCGTTTACAAGACAAAGAAGGTTCAAAAGTAACTTTTGATAACGTTCTTTTATTGGATGATGGCAAAGTAACCCTAGGTGCCCCGGCTATAGAAGGTGCAGCAGTGACTGCCAAAATTTTAAAACACCTAAAAGGTGATAAAGTAATCGTTTTTAAGAAAAAACGTAGAAAAGGTTACAAAGTAAAAAATGGTCATCGCCAATCATTATCTGAAATTCAGATTGAAAGTATTGTCGCAAGTGGTGCTAAAAAAGCTCCAGCCAAAAAAGCTGAACCTAAAAAGGAAGCTCCTAAAGCTAAAGTAGTCGCCAAAAAAGAAGCTGCTCCTAAAAAAGTTGTAGCTAAAAAAGCTCCAGCGAAAGCTAAAGCAGCAAAAGCTGATGATTTAAAGAAAATTGAAGGTATTGGTCCAAAAATTGCTGAAATTTTTGCAGCCAATGGTATTGATACTTTTGCGAAATTAGCAAAAGCTTCTCAAAAAGATTTGAAAGCTATTTTAACTGATGCAGGTTCAAGATATGCATCTAAAAATCCTGGTTCATGGCCAAAACAAGCGAAAATGGCTGCTGAAGGCAAATGGGATGAGTTGAAAAAATGGCAAGATGAAACAAAAGGTGGTATTGAAAAATAAACCTCAAAAAAATATTTAACAATTTAAAACTATAAATTATGGCACATAAAAAAGGTGTAGGTAGTTCTAAGAATGGTAGAGAATCAGAATCGAAAAGACTTGGCGTGAAAATTTTTGGAGGTCAAGGTGCCATTGCTGGTAATATAATTATCCGTCAAAGAGGTACAAAACACCATCCAGGTGAAAATGTATATATGGGCAAAGACCATACTTTACATGCTAAAGTTGATGGTATTGTAAAATTTACTAGAAAAAGAGATAATAGATCTTATGTTTCTATTGAGCCAATTGAGGCATAATAAAAAACACAAACATAAAAAAATCCCTTACTATTAATAGTAAGGGATTTTTTTATAGGTCATAGCCAAATAAAAAGAAATATATCTTACATTTGAATACTTAACTACACCCTTCTAATTTGGAGTATGTTAAAACACAAATCTTATACATATTAATTTGAGCACTTTACAACGCTTTTTCAAAGACACCATTATTTACGGAATTGCAGCTGTACTCCCTAGAGCCATTAATATTTTATTGACTAGATTACATACCGAAAAACTAGAATCTGATAAGTTTGCTGAAAATACTTGGTATTTTGTCTTTGCTGCCTATTTTATTGCACTTTTAACTTTAGGATTAGAGACCTCCTTTTTTAGATTTTTTTCTAAAGAAAAGGAAAAAGGGAAAATTGTCTCTACTTCATTTATCACCTTATTAATTTCTACGGCTGTATTTTTAAGTGTACTTATAATTTTCAATAGTTTTTTTTCCAATTTATTAGGTTTTAGCAACCCAACACACTTAAAAATATTAACTTTTGTTACCGCTTTAGATCTTTTAGTTGTTATTCCTTACGCCTATTTACGAGTAACCAACAGACCCTTAAAATTTACTTTTTATAAAGTTTCTAATATCATTATATATGCATTTTTTAATCTTTTCTTTTTGTGGTTTGTACCTTATGCAATAAAAAACAACATCACATTACCAAACATAATAACCGAATCCTTTGAGACCACCCCAACTGTCGTTTATATATTCATTGCCAATTTAATGGCAAGTTTGGTGACCTTTTTAATGCTCTTACCTTCTATGTTCAAATTCGGATTTGAATTTGACAAAAAAATACTTCAAAAAATGCTAGCTTATGGCTTGCCAATTATGGTTGGGAGTTTGGCTTATGTCACCAATGAAAATTTGGATAAACTTTTATTAGTCAATGAAATTGGTAAAGACCAAATGGGTATTTATGCCGCTTGTTATAAATTAGGTGTTTTTATGGTTTTATATGTTATGGCATTTCGGTTAGGTGCAGAACCTTTCTTTTTTAATCATGCCGAGAAAGCAAACGCCAAAGAAACATATGCTAAGATTTTAACTTGGTTCACCATTGTAGGCTCTCTATTTATGCTAATTGTAGTGGTTTACATTCATTTATTTGCAGGCATCTTATTAGGAAAACCTGAATATTACCAAGCATTGTCTATAGTACCCATCATTTTATTAGCAAATTTATTATTGGGTATTTACAACAACTTATCGGTTTGGTATAAACTGACTGACAATACCAAATACGGTATGTATTTTTCTATTTTTGGTGCTTTACTCACAATTATTTTCAATGTGATTTTTATTCCAATAATTGGGTTTATGGCATCTGCATGGGCAACATTAATTGCTTACGGAGGCATGACATTAATATCCTATTTTTACGGTAAAAAACATTATAAAGTGCCCTATAGAATCTATAAAGTCTTAGTATACATTCTGGTGTCCTTTGGTTTGTCTTTACTCTCTTTTTATAAATTTGAAAAAAACTATTATATCTCAACATTATTTATTGTTGGCTATGTATCATTTATCCTACTCAATGAAAGAACTGAATTAAAAAACCTTTTAAGAAAATGACTGTAAAAATTATCAATAAATCTAAGCATGAGTTACCAAATTTTGAAACTTCTGCTTCTGCAGGGATGGATTTAAGAGCAAATTTAGAAAAACCTATTACCTTAAAACCACTAGATAGAACTATTGTTAAAACTGGACTTTTTATCGCCTTACCTAATGGTTATGAAGCTCAAGTACGACCTAGAAGTGGATTGGCAGCTAAAAAAGGAATTACGGTCTTAAATGCACCCGGAACTATTGATGCTGATTACAGAGGTGAAATAGGTGTGATTTTAATCAACCTTTCCAATGAAGCTTTTGTTATAAATGACGGTGAAAGAATCGCTCAAATGATTATTGCTCAATACACACAAGCTGCTTGGCAAGAAGTAACGGTATTAGATGAGACCAAACGTGGTAAAGGTGGCTTTGGAAGTACGGGGGTTTAAGACTCCTTCATTTTATGCTCAATAGCACTATCAATTTTCTCTTTTGTTTCTTTAGACACAAGTCCTTGAGCTGCTAAAAACATACCAAATACCATTAGAGTGATGCCCATACCTCTTTTAATTTTCCAAATAACTGCAGGTGTCAATTTGTTTTTTAATTGTTTTGCTAGTACAATTTTGAATAAATCTGTTACAAAATACGATAAAAGCACAACACTAAAATAAGTAAGGATTCGAGAATGATTCATTTCTAAATTCGGACTCACTACCACAATCATACCCAACCAAAACGCCAACACACCTATATTAATAAAGTTTAAGAAGAAGCCTTTAAAAAATAAACCTATATAATTGTTTTTCTCGACTACCACCAAATCTTCATCTGTAATTACTGGTTTTCTACTCTTAAAAAAAGTCAGCAATCCATAAATGAATAAAATACCACCGCCTAACAAGAATAATCTCGGATCGTCTTTTATTTTCTCAAGCATGGTTCGACTACCATAATAGGCAAAAGAAATAAAAATAATATCTGCTAAAATCACACCAAAATCAAAAACCAATGCTGCTCTAAATCCTTTTGTAGCACTTGTTTCTAGGAGCACAAAAAATACTGGCCCTATCATAAAGGCAAGTCCGAAACCTATAGGTATCGCATTTATAATATCAATCATACAATTATCTGCTCATTTTTACACATCATCAAAATCAATTATAATTTTATCGGTTGTAGGATGTGCTTGACAAGTTAAAATCAATCCGTCTTTTATTTCATCATCCGATAAAATTGAGTTTTTACTCATTACAGCATGCCCTTCTTTTACTTTTGCCAAACACGTACTACAAATACCGCCTTGACAAGAATAAGGAGCATCAATACCCTTTTTTAAAGCTATTTCTAAAATAGTATTTTCTTTATTCATTACAAAAGTTTCTTCTTCATCATCTAAAATAACTGTTACTGTTGCTTCACCCTCCAAACTTGTAGCATTACCCACTTCCTCTTCCTCTTTAACAGAGAATAACTCAAAATGAATATTTTCTTTAGAAACACCTTTTTCTAACAGGTTAGCTTGAATAGTATTTATCATAGTTTCAGGTCCACAAAGAAAAAAATCATCAAAACTTAACTCCTTAAACCTATTGTTTAAAATATAATTAAGGACTGAGATATCTATTCTCCCAAAAAGCGTGCCTTCTTCTTGATATTGACTAAATACATATTGAACAGTTAGCTTATTTGGGTAATTTGCTTGCAAACTGTCTATTTCATTTTTAAACATGGTTTCGTTCGCTGATTTATTTCCATAAACCAACACAAACTTACTATTAGGTTCAGTCTCTAATACTGACTTTACCATAGACAAAACAGGAGTGACGCCACTACCTGCCACAAAAGCCAAATATGTTTTTTGATGCTCAGTATTCAGGTTCAAATTAAATCTACCTTCTGGTGCAGAAACTTCTAAAACATCATTTACTCTTAAATGGGTTGTTGCATACACAGAAAACAACCCTTTTTCAACTGCTTTAACACCAATTCTTATCTCATTACTATTTACTGAAGAGCAAATAGAATATGCACGTCTGACTTCTACACCATCTAATTCTTTTTTAATGTTGATGTATTGCCCTGGTATAAATTGAAATTTTTCTTGGTTTTCTGGTGGAATATTAAAAACGATTGAAACTGAATTTTCTGTTTCTTTTTGAATCTCTTTTACAGATAGTTTGTGAAATATTGACATTATAAATAATTCTTATAAGCCTACTACTCTATAGTTTAACAGGCAATTAATAGATTGGTTATTAAAATAATTAGCTTAATGAAATTGAGTCGGGTAACTCATTCTTATCATGGTTTTGATAAGGAAAATATTGTTTTAATTTAACACCAGATTCTAAAATACCATGTATTAAACCTTCAGTATAATTCCCTTTTTTAAACTGACTGATTACATTCTTTTTTATGGTATTCCAAAAATCATTAGGTACTAAATCATTGATTCCTTTATCTCCTATAATAGAAAGTTTTTTATCATCTACAGCAACATAAAACAAAACGCCATTTTGCTCTTTTGTAGTATCCATTTTTAAAAAATAAAACACTTCTTTAGCTCTTTCTAAGGTATCTTTTTCTGTACTTTTTTCTAAATGTACTCGTATTTCTCCTGAAGTATTCTTTTCAGCCAAACGGATAGCATCAATAATTTCTTGCTCTTGTACAACTGTTAAAAAATCTTCTACTTTTGACATGCCTCTTTCATCTAGCTTTAGATTACTCTTTTTTGTCTCCAAATTTAAAATCAACATCTACTGCATCTTCAGAACCAGCATCTGCTTGATATCTTGACATTTCTTTAAAACCAAACAAACCTGCTAATAGTTTACCAGGGAATTTAGTCGTATGCTTATCATATATATTTACTTTTTCATTAAATTTATTTCTAGCCACATTTATTCTATTTTCAGTACCTTCTTGTTGAGCTATAAAATCTCTAAAAGCATCAGTGGCTTTAAGTTCAGGATAACGTTCAACAACTACCATCAATTTACTTAACGCACCTGTCAATCCGCTTTGAGCTTGTTGAAATTTAGCCATATTTTCTGGGGTTAAATCCCCAGCATTAATGGTGGTCTTTGTTGCTTCTGCTCTTGCTTTAATCACTCCTTCTAAAGTGCTTTTTTCAAAATCTGCCGCTCCTTGTACTGTTTTTACTAAATTACCTATCAAATCATTTCTATATTGGTAAGTACTTTGTACATTAGACCAAGAAGTTTTAGCATTTGCTTCATATTCAACTGCTGTATTATTAAACCCTACAGCCCAAGTATAGACTCCGAAGGCAACAACGGCAAGAATAATTAGTGGGATAAATTTTTTCATGATATATAGTTGATTATAATTGATTTTTAATTTTAACAAGCTCACCTTTTATCGCTTCCAAACGAGAAATAATAGAATGGTTGTCTTTTATTTTTTCAGGGTTTGATTTTAGTTTTTTTCTTGCTCCTTCTAATGTAAAACCTTTTTCTTTTACCAAATGATAAATCATTTGAAGGTTTTTAATATCTTCAGCAGTAAACATTCTATTGCCTTTGTTATTTTTCTTAGGCTTAATTACATCAAATTCTTTATCCCAAAAACGGATTAAAGATGCGTTAACATTAAATGCTTTGGCAACTTCACCAATTCTATAATATCTTTTGTCTGGTAGGTTTATATTCATTAATCGAATGATTGTCCTTCTTGAGTAGCAATTTTTAACATTTCTTCAAACTCGTCAGGTGTTAAGTTTCCGTAGTAAAAATTAATAGGATTGATAGGTTTTCCGTTTTTATGCACTTCGTAATGCAAATGTGGCCCAGAAGAACGACCAGTATTTCCAACAAAACCAATCAAATCACCACGTTTAACTTTCTGACCTTGTTTTACATTGTATTTATTCAAATGTGCATAAATAGTTTTATACCCATAGCCATGTTTAATTTCTATATGATTTCCAAAACCAGAAGCTCTATTGTCAGCTCTATAAATTACACCATTACCAGAAGCATAAATTGGAGTGCCTGTTGGTGCGGTAAAGTCCATACCCTTATGCATCTTTCTTGCTTTTGTAAACGGATCTGAACGCCAGCCATAACCAGAGGCCATTCTTGTTAAGTCTTCATTTCTAACGGGTTGTATAGCTGGTATTGAGGCTAATAATTTTTCTTTATCTTCAGCTAAACTAATAATTTCATCTAAAGATTTTGATTGAATATAAAGTTGTTTAGACAGAATATCCATATTTTTTGTTACATCAATAATCATCTCAGAATTTTCAAAACCTTCTAAAGACTTGTATCTGTTTACGCCTCCAAAACCAGCTTTACGTTGCTCATCTGGTATCGGACTCGCTTCAAAATAAAGACGATAAATATCATTATCTCTATGTTGAATACCTTCTAAAACTTTTCCTATCTGATTCATTTTCTTCTCTAACAAACCATAACTCAACTGCATATTTTCTAATTCTCGTTTTTGAGCTTTCTCTTTCGGAGATTCAATAAACTGAAATGAAATGAACATAAAAATTAAACCAAAAGAAAGTGCTCCTAAAAAAAATAATAAAAACTGTTTAAATTTATCACGTTTTCTCAGTTCTATTTTTCGATAGGATAAGGTATCAGAATCATAATAATATTTTACCTTCGCCATAATATAAAATATGTTATTTTTGTAGCTTTAAACATGTAAATTTTCACATTGATTTTAAGCTAAGTGAACAAATTTACAAAATGTTTCTCAACTATAAAAGTACTTATATTTTTTAGTTTTTAATTAACATCTTATGACATCTCAAAAAATCAGACAAGAATTTTTAGATTTTTTTAAAAATAAGCAACATAAAATAGTGCCATCTGCACCTTTGGTGATAAAGAATGACCCTACATTAATGTTTAATAATGCGGGCATGGTACCTTTTAAAGAATTTTTTTTAGGACAAAAAACCATCACAAACAAACGAGTTGCTGATACGCAAAAATGCTTAAGAGTCTCAGGAAAACACAATGATTTAGAAGAGGTTGGTATTGACACATACCACCATACCATGTTTGAGATGCTTGGCAATTGGAGTTTTGGTGATTACTTTAAAGAAGAGGCAATCGCTTGGGCATGGGAATTACTTACTGAAGTTTATAAAATTGATAAAAACAGTTTGTATGTTACCGTTTTTGAAGGTGATAAAAAAGATGGATTAGCATTTGACCAAGAGGCATATGATTTTTGGAAAACGCATATAGATGAAGATAAAATTATCAATGGTAATAAAAAAGATAATTTTTGGGAAATGGGTGCACAAGGGCCATGTGGACCATGCTCTGAAATACATATTGACATTCGTTCTGATGAAGAAAAAGCTACAATAGCTGGTAAAGCATTGGTAAATAAAGACCATCCTCAAGTAGTTGAAGTTTGGAATCTCGTTTTTATGCAATACAATCGTAAAGCTGATGGTTCTTTAGATAATTTAGCCCACAAACATATTGATACAGGTATGGGATTTGAACGCCTCTGTATGGCGTTGCAAGGTGTTACTTCAAATTATGATACTGATGTTTTTACGCCATTAATTAGAGAAATTGAAACGATTACTAATACTACTTACAGCAGATCAGACAATAAAATAGATATTGCCATTCGTGTTATTGCAGACCATGTTCGTGCAGTTGCTTTTGCTATAGCAGATGGGCAACTACCTTCAAACAATGGAGCTGGTTATGTCATTAGACGTATTTTAAGAAGAGCAATCCGTTATGGATTTACTTTTTTAAACCAAAAAGAACCTTTTATTTACAAATTGGTTAATGTCTTGAGCAGACAAATGGGAGGCACTTTCAATGAACTTATTTCGCAAAAACAACTCATCCATAATGTAATTAAAGAAGAGGAACTTTCATTTTTAAGAACCCTAGAACAAGGTCTTGTTTTATTGGATGGCATTATTGAAAAAAACAAAGGAGACATTATATCAGGTGAAAAAGTTTTTGAATTGTATGATACTTTTGGATTTCCAAAAGATTTAACAGCATTAATTTTAAGAGAAAAAGGATTAGAATTCGATGAAGTATCTTTTAATAAAGCAATGTTAGCACAAAAAGACAGATCTCGTTCTGCTAGCAAAGTTGATACTGACGATTGGATAATTTTACAAGACAATAACGAAGGTGAGTTTATTGGGTACGATGCTCTTTCTGCTGATGTGAAAATTACTAGATATCGAAAAATCACCTCTAAAAAAGATGGTGAACTCTATCAATTGATATTTAACACAACTCCTTTTTATCCTGAAGGTGGAGGTCAAGTTGGCGACAAAGGTTATTTAGAAGTCCCTAATGGAAATGTTATCTACATTATCGACACCAAAAAAGAGAACAATTTAATTATACATTTCACAAAAGATTTACCTAGAAATACGTCTGCTATTTTTAGAGCTATTGTTGATGAAAAACAACGATTTAGAACTGCATGCAATCACACTGCAACACATTTATTACATCAAGCATTACGTGAAATTTTAGGTACACATGTTGAACAAAAAGGTTCAGCTGTTCACTCAAATTATTTACGTTTTGATTTTTCTCATTTTTCAAAATTAACCACTCAAGAATTAAGAGATGTAGAAAATTTTGTAAATGCTCGTATCAACAATAAATTGGCATTACAAGAAAATAGAACTTCATCAATGAAAGAGGCTATTGCTGAAGGTGCAATGGCTCTATTTGGTGAAAAATACGGAGACACTGTACGTACTATTAGATTCGGAAAATCTATTGAATTATGTGGTGGTATTCATGTACAAAACACCAGTGATTTATGGCATTTTAAAATAACTTCTGAAAGTGCTATTGCTTCTGGAATAAGAAGAATTGAAGCCATAACCTCTGATGCAGCAAAAGAATACTACTTAAAAAACAACAGAGCATTTCATAAAATTAAAGCGTTGTTTAAAAGTACATTGAGTCCTATTGAGTCTGTAAAATCTTTACAAGAAGAAAATCTAAAACTTAAAAAACAAATTGAAGGTTTATTAAAAGATAAAGCCGGAAATCTTAAAAATGAACTAAAAAATAAAGTTGAAGAAATTAATGGAATTCATTTCTTAGCTGCCGAAATAAATTTGGATCAAAATACTATAAAAGATTTAGCTTTTCAATTAGGAGGTGAGATAGATAATCTATTTTTCATTTCAGGTTCTAAACTTAACGATAAAGCAACCTTAACCATTTATATTTCAAAGAGTATCGCTAATAATGACTTGCATGCAGGAAACATTGTAAGAGAATTAGGTAAATTGATTGAAGGTGGTGGTGGTGGACAACCATTTTTTGCAACTGCAGGCGGTAAAAATTTTAACGGGATACCATTAGCTTTAGAAAAAGCAAAGGATTACTTAAAGTAGTGTTCAGTTAACAGTATTCAGTCTTCAGAAAGCAACTTCTGAGTGAAAATTATTAAAATTACACAAATTTCTGTATTCTGTCATTCAGAACAAAGCTTAGCGAAGTGAAGAATCTCTAATTTATTAAATAGATTATTCTTCTTTCGTCTGAATGACAATGAAACCAAAATTTAAATTAGCAGATAAATTCAAACGATGAAGTTTAGAACCAAAATACCTATAAAAAAAGAATCAAATCAAATAGATTACAATTCTAATATATTGATGATTGGCTCATGTTTTTCAGACAATATTGAAAAAAAACTGAACTACTACAAGTTTACTAATTATGTCAACCCCAATGGGATTGTATTTAATCCAGTTTCTATTGAAAATATTGTAAAAGAAGCTGTTCTTAAAAAACAATATACCAAAGATGATCTTATTCTCCATAATGGTTTATGGCATAGTTTTAACCATCATTCTAAATTCTCTGGCCCGACCCCAGAACTAAAATTTAAAAACGAAAATGTTATAGAATTTTATGATGCAATAAAAACCACAACACACCTATTTATTACCTTAGGTTCTGCTTGGGCATATCGATATTTAAAAACAAATGCTATTGTTGCCAATTGTCATAAAATTCCGCAAAATAAATTTAGAAAAGACTTACTTACTATTACTGAAATTGAAAACAGTTTACAAAATACAATTGACCTTATAAAAAATGCAAATCCTGATGTTTCCATACTATTCACAGTAAGTCCTGTTCGACATTTAAAAGATGGTTTCATTGAAAATCAACAAAGTAAATCTCATTTAATTGCTGCAATTCATAACATTACAAAAGAACAAAACGTATCCTATTTTCCTGCTTATGAAATTGTAATGGATGAATTGCGTGATTATCGTTTTTATGCAGAAGATATGATTCATCCTAATCAAACTGCTATCGATTATATTTGGGAAAGGTTATGTGAAACATGGATGTCTGAAGAGACCATCCAAACCATGGATGAGATCGCTACAATTCAAAAAGGCTTAGCTCACAAACCTTTCTTTTCAAAAGGCGAGCAACATCAAGAATTTTTAAAAAATCTAGAAACTAAAATTAACAGACTTCAATTGAATTTTCCTAAAATAAATTTTTAACTAAAAAAAGGGAAGCTATTTGCTTCCCTTTTTATTATTTTCTCACACAAGGAGAGATAGTATATCTTTAAATTAAGCTACATTTTGCCAAGCACCACCATTAACTGCATCTATTCCAGCATTTTTTAAATAAGATATTGCAGAACCAGCTCTACCGCCACTTCTACACACCACAACAACGGGCTTGTTCCAAGATTTAATCTTGTCTATATTTTGTTGAATTTCGTTTAAAGTGATTAATTCTGATCCTTCAGCATATCCTTCAGCCCATTCTGCTTCAGTTCTTACATCTAAAATCTTAGCTCCTTTTTCTATATATTCTTTTACTTGGTCAGTAGAACTACCTCCACCAAAAAAATTAAAAAATCCCATCTTTAAAATATTTTTTTATTGTTATATGCTGCAAATTTAATTAATTATACCCTTTACGAACTGTAACCGAAGTTACATTCATTATTTTTTATTCAAAAAATCTAAAGTCAAATTTACAAATGTCTTCACACCTAATTTCAAGCCACTCTCATCAATAAAAAAATCTGGAGTATGATGTGAGGCTGCATCTTCAGGTTTAACATCTAAAGGTTTTCCACCTAGAAAAAAATAGAACCCAGGTACTTCTTTTTGAAAAAAAGAAAAATCTTCAGCTCCAGTAACAGCATTTACCAATTTTACATTTTCCTTACCAGCAGCTTTTTGTAAAGACGGCAACATACTTTCCGTTAATTTAAGGTCATTATAAGTAATAGGCAATCCTTTTGCAATTTTAATTTCGGCTGTTGCTCCAAAAGCTGCTGCTATTGCCGGAACTCTACGCATCATTTCTGCATTTAATTTCTTTTGCATGTCATAATCTAAAGTTCTAATAGTACCAATCATTTCTACTTCCTCGGGAATGATATTACTTCTTACTCCACCACGTATTAATCCTACAGTAATTACTGCAGCTTCATTTGTGAGTTCAGTATCTCTACTGATAATCGTTTGTAAGCCATTAATAATTTGTGCAGAAATAACAATAGGATCTATACCTCCCCAAGGTCTTGAACCATGAGTTTGTTTTCCTTTAACTTTTACCACAAATCGCTGTGATGCTGCCATAATCCCTCCAGGTTTGTAATTTATTTTTCCAACATCTGTGCCTGCACTAATATGTAAACCAAAAATAGCATCTACATCAGGGTTTTTTAGTACACCTTCTTCTACCATCATTTTAGCACCACCATTTTCTCCTTCAGGTGTTCCTTCTTCAGCAGGTTGAAAAATAAATTTTACAGTACCTTTTATTTCATTTTTTAATTTTGACAGTACTTCAGCCGTTCCCATTAAAATAGCAATATGTGTATCGTGCCCACAAGCATGCATAACACCTGTTTCAATACCATTATATTCACTTTTAACTTTAGAAGCAAAAGGTACAGGAGTTCTTTCAGTAACTGGCAAGCCATCAATATCAGCTCGTAAAGCTACTACTGATCCTGGTTTTTTTCCTTTAAGAATACCTACAACACCTGTATGTGCAATGCCAGTTTTCACTTCAAAGCCTAATGCTTTTAAATGTTCTGCTATTTTTTTTGAAGTATTGAATTCTCTATTTGATAATTCTGGATTTTCATGAAAATGTCTTCGCCATTCAATGACTTTAGGTTCAATATCATCTATTAATTTGTTGATTTTTTTACTTTGAGCAGTTATAATTACTGAAAATAGAAGTAAAAATACTAAGGCTAATTTTTGCATAATCTGTTTGGTTTTGGGTAAAGTTACAAAATTTGAAGGATTTAAATTTGTAGTTATACAATGGTTGTGATAAATATCAAAAAAATTATATCTATTTTTATCATAAATTTATTCTTAATAAAAATTACTATGTTAAATTTTTCTGAACGTGTTTTTAATAAGCTAGAAAACTTATGGGAGAGCCAAACTACGAGTAAAATAACAAGTTATTCTCTCGTATTTATTTTTATATTAAGTGTTCTTATTAGCTATTTGGATCGTAGTAATTTAATTTCTTTAGGCAGGTTAGATGATTATTTTGCCAATCCGTTTTTTGCCATAGACATTACTTTTACCATATTATTAATACTCGAATTATTAAGTTTAATATTCATATTACCAAAATCAGTAGCCCAATCTGTTGGAAAACAATTTGAGTTACTATCTTTAATATTTATACGTGCTGGCTTTAAAGAGTTTAGTCATATTGTTGATTTTCAATGGGACTCAATGACTGGTACGGTTATTAATATGTTTGCTTATGCTTTTGGAGCTTTATCCATATTTATAATTTTAGGGTTTAACAGTAAATTACAACGTCGGGTTAGGTTAACACATTCTGAAGATGATCGAAAAGAATTTATTCAAGCAAAAAAAATACTATCTTTATTACTATTTATTGCATTTATTTTTATTGGATTTTATGATTTTAAAACATTAGTACTCACAGGAAATTATTTACATTCTTTCCATTCATTTTATACAGTATTAATTTTTAGTGATATCATTATTGTACTAATAGCATTAAGGTATACACTTAATTATTATAAGATTTTTAGATACTCGGCCTTTGTATTAGCTACCATTTTAATAAGAATATCGCTATCAATAGGCCCTTATTATAATGTAATAATAGGAGTAGTTACAGCAGTTTTTGTTTTCTTACTAACACTTACCTATAATTATTTTTTAAAAGATTTACCAAAAGTAGAATTTAACAAGATAAAATAACAACTCAAGTTTTATAGCTTTCACAATTTATCTTGTAAACAGTAACTCTCTATATTTAGTCAAAGGCCATTGCTCATCATCAATCATTAATTCTAATTTATCACAATGGTATCTAATTTCATCAAAATAAGGTTTCACTTTATTACAATAGGCTTCGGCTGCTTTTTGTCCCTCCAGCTTATTTGCTTTTTTTCGTTCTTTAATCATCAATTTTACGTTAGAATTGATTTCTGAAATATGTTCAGATATTTTTTCAATCAAGTCAATTTGATTGGCTGCAGTTTTTTTAAAACTACTTCCAAAAATTTCTTTTAGACCTGTAACGTTTTTAATTAAAATATTCTGATAACTTATTGCAGTTGGTATTACATGATTACTGGCAATATCACCCAAAACCCTGCCTTCTATTTGAATACACTTGGTGTAATTTTCTAATTCAATTTCATGCCTTGCCTCAACCTCTATTTTTGTCATTACTTTCATTTCTTTATACAATGATATTATACGGTCTGAAATTTGAACTTTTAAAGCCTCAGGTGTAGTTTTATTATTGCTTAATCCTCTTTTTTTAGCTTCTTTCTCCCAAGCTTCTCCATAACCATTGCCTTCAAATAGAATCTTTTTTGAAGCCTTAATATATTCTCTTAGTACATTAAATATAGCTTCATCTTTCTTTAAACCTTTACCGTCAATTAATGCATCTATCTCAGTTTTAAAATCATTTAATTGTTTTGCAACTATGGTATTCAAAACCGTCATTGGTTTGGCACAATTTGCAATAGAACCTACGGCTCTAAACTCAAATTTATTACCTGTAAAAGCAAATGGAGAAGTTCTATTTCTATCGGTATTATCTAATAAAACATCTGGTATTTTTCCTACTACATTTAATTTAAGATCAGTTTTTTCTTTTGGTGATAATTTACCTTTAGTAACGCCTTCTAACTCTTCTAAAACTTTGGTCAATTGAGCACCTATAAATACTGACATAATTGCTGGAGGGGCTTCATTTGCACCTAATCTATGATCATTACTTGCTGAGGCAATTGACGCTCTTAACAATTCTTCATAATCACAAACCGCTTTTATGGTATTGATAAAAAAAGTTAAAAATTGAAGGTTACCCATCGGATTATTTCCAGGACCTAACAAATTGACTCCTGTATTTGTTGATAGTGACCAATTGTTATGTTTACCAGAACCATTTACTCCTGCAAAAGGTTTTTCATGAAACAAAACTTTAAAATGATGTAAAGCAGCTACTTTATCCATAACATCCATCAATAGTGAATTATGATCAACGGCTAAGTTTGATTCCTCATAAATAGGTGCCAATTCAAATTGATTTGGAGCAACTTCGTTATGACGTGTCTTTACAGGAATACCCAACAGCATACACTCTTGCTCTAAATCTCTCATAAAATCTAAAGCTCTTTTAGGGATAGATCCAAAATAATGATCATCCAATTGCTGACCTTTAGCAGAAGAGTGACCTAAAAGCGTTCTTCCAGTTAAAGTAATATCTGGTCTTGATGCTGCCAAGGCAGTGTCAATTAAAAAATACTCTTGTTCCCACCCTAAAGATGCAGTTACTTTTTTAATGTTTTTATCAAAATATTTACAAATTGCAGTGGCTGATTTATCTACCGCATGTAATGCTCTTAATAATGGCGTTTTATTATCTAAGGCTTCACCAGTATAAGCTACGAAAATAGTCGGAATACACAATGTTGTTCCATAAATATACGCTGGCGAAGTAGGATCCCAAGCTGTGTAACCACGTGCCTCAAAAGTATTTCTTATGCCTCCATTCGGAAAACTTGAAGCGTCAGGTTCTTGTTGTACCAATTCATTGCCTCCAAAAAACTCAATCGCATTACCATCACCAATAGTTTCAAAAAAGGCATCGTGTTTTTCAGCAGTGCCCCCTGTTAAAGGCTGAAACCAATGCGTATAATGCGTCGCTTTTTTTGACAACGCCCAATCCTTCATTGAAGCAGCAGCTTGATCTGCTATTTTACGATCAATTTTTGCTCCATGTTCAATGGCATTCATGACTCCATTAAAAGCTTCTTTAGTTAAATATTGACGCATAGTATCCTTATTGAATACATTTTCACCGAAAAGAGAAGACCTTTTCTTAACTTCTTTAACCTTAATTGGTGCTCTTCGTAAAGTCTCATTTAATGCGTTAAATCTAATTTTTGACATTGTTATAAATTTTAATACATCACAAAATTAATCTTATTTAATGTTAATTTGCAATTTAACATTAATTTTTTTAGGGTATTCATAAAACTATTGTTGAATTTAATATTTTTAACCCCTAAATATATATAGTATACTTAAAAAAGTTATTTTTGCAATCATTATTGTAACAAACAAAAAATTATGTCTAAAACAAAACTAGAGTACATTTGGTTAGATGGTCATCAACCAACTCAAGAATTAAGAAGTAAAACGAAAATAGAAAATGATTTTAGTGGTAAACTAGAAGATTGTGATATCTGGTCTTTTGACGGTTCTTCAACCGAGCAAGCAGAAGGCGGGTCTTCAGATTGTCTACTAAAACCTGTAGCTATTTATCCAGATCCAGCAAGAAAAAATGCATATTTAGTAATGAGTGAAGTGTTAAATGCTGATGGAACTCCTCATCCTTCAAATGGAAGAGCAACAATTGATGATGATGATGATGATTTCTGGTTTGGTTTTGAACAAGAATATTTTTTAATGGATGCTAAAACTGATTTACCTTTAGGATTCCCAAGAGGTGGATTTCCTGGTCCACAAGGAAAATACTATTGCTCAGTTGGTGGTAGATATACTTGGGGTAGAGATTTTGTTGAAGAACATGCAGATCTTTGTATTGATGCAGGCTTAAACTTTGAAGGAATTAATCAAGAAGTTGCTCCAGGACAGTGGGAATTTCAATGCTTTGCCCAAAGTGCTAAAACTGCTGGAGATGAAATTTGGATTGCAAGATATTTATTAAATAGATTATCTGAAAAATATGGCTATTATATTGAGCTTCATCCTAAGCCGATAAAAGGAGATTGGAATGGATCTGGTATGCATGCTAATTTCTCAAATACAACATTAAGAACTTGTGGTTCAAAAGAAATATATGAAAAAATATGTGAAACATTTAGACCAGTAACAGATGAACATATGGCAGTTTATGGAGCTTTTAATGATGAAAGATTAACAGGTCTTCATGAAACTGCTCACGTTTCTGACTTTAGTTATGGAGTTTCAGATCGTGGTGCATCTATCCGAATTCCTATTATAACGGTAGAGAAAGGATGGAAAGGATGGTTAGAAGACAGAAGACCTGCATCAAATGGTGATCCTTACAAAATTGCAGGAAGAATTATTAAGACGGTAAAGTCTGCAAAAATCTAAAAAATTAATTTTAAATTGGGTTAAAATTAATAAGCTTCGTCCTGAATTTATTCGGGTTCGAAGCTTTTTTTATATCATTTAAAAGACAAATAAATAAAAACAACATAAGCTGATAGAAGTGCCACTCCTTTTAATCGAGATAATTCATACTTTTTTGGCAGAAAAACTAAAGGAATCAATACTAAAGCAACTGCAAGCATCCAATAGATATTTGTCATTATATTACTTTCAATAGCTTGAATGGGAGTAATTATAGCTGTTAAACCCAAAACAGATCCGATATTAAAAATATTTGAACCTATTAAATTTCCTAGAGAAATCGCTTTTTCACCTTTTAAAGCTGCAATAACTGAAGCTGCCAATTCAGGAACACTTGTGCCAATAGCTACTACTGTTGCTCCTATGACACCATCACTTATTCCTAAATTTAAAGCAATATCTTTTGCTCCTTTTACTAATAATTCTGAACCAAAATACAATGCACCACCACCAATAGTTAACCAAAAGAATATCATCGGATAAGAAGTTTCCATCAATGCATCATCAACTTTTTCGATAACTTCTGAATTATCCTTTTTTGCTTTCGCAATCATAATAACTACAAATACAACTAATAAAACAAACAATATTACACCTTCAACACGACTTAAAACAGTATCATTCCATAAAAAATAATAAAACAAAAGAGACAACAGCATCATGGCTGGCCAATTCATTTTATAAAAATTTTTATCGACTGTTAACGGAGCAATAATTGCGGTTACTCCTAATACCAAAGCAATATTTGCTATATTAGAGCCTATCACATTACCTAATGCCAAATCTGGTGACCCGTTTAGGGCGGCTTGTAAACTCACAAAAAGTTCAGGTGCTGAAGTTGCAAATGACACTACTGTCATACCTATAATTAATTTTGACAGATTTAGTTTAAAAGATAAACCTACTGATGACCTTACTAAAAATTCACCTCCAATTACCAACAGTATAAAGCCAACAATAATATAAAATATACTCATTATTATTTTTTTGGCAAATATACTTTTTTAAACTAAAAACAATACTCTTAGAAATAATTATTAGATTCGCCTAATAAAGCCATATACTATTAAAAATGAAACTAAGCTTCTTCAAACTTCTAGCAAAACTTAATAAGATGATATTGCCTAGCTTATCAAAAAAAGATTTTGATATGAGTAAGGCTTCAAAACCTCAATTATTATTAATTGCTTGGAGAGCTTTTGTTACCAAAAAAGCTTTACACTAAATTTTATATGAAAATTTTCATAGTCTAGTTAAAAGGAATATATTTGCATGCCAAAAATGGCCTCGTAGCATAACTGAATAGTGCACCACATTACGGCTGTGGAGGTTGAAGGTTTGAATCCTTCCGAGGTCAC
>Ga0209633_10002067_pt1 | contig 19875 bp, 22 predicted proteins | sample Cruoilmetagenom1_FD_187290 | JGI IMG/M metagenome (GOLD analysis project Ga0209633, IMG submission 187290) | Oil polluted marine microbial communities from Coal Oil Point, Santa Barbara, California, USA - Sample 1 (SPAdes) (version 2) | ecosystem: Environmental > Aquatic > Marine > Oil seeps ... | reverse complement strand
AGCAATATCTATAATAATGGTAATAATGTTAAGAAACTTATTGATATTATTAGTGATTAATGGATAGAGCCAAGGAATCAAGAATTAAGAACCAAGAACCAAGAACCAAGAACCAAGAACCAAGAACCAAGAATCAGGAACCAAGAATCAGGGTCAAGAAAGATATTGGGGTATTATTATTATTATTATTTCAGAGTTCATTTTGAGTCTTGAATCCTGCCTCCTTAACCCTGGCTCCTATTTACACCAAAGTCCCTTCTTCACATTTAATTACTCTTCCCGGAAATTTATGGATTAGGTTATAGTTATGGGTTGCCATAATGACCGTCTTGCCTTGTTCGCTAATATTAAACAGAATTTTCATTATACCATTGGACGTTTCAGGGTCAAGATTGCCGGTAGGCTCATCAGCTAACAGTACTTCAGGTTCATTTAATAAAGCTCTAGCTATAGCAATTCTTTGTTGCTCTCCACCGGAAAGCTGATGTGGCATAACATTTAGTTTATCTATTAAACCAACTTCATCAAGCACACTAAGTATGCGTTGATCAATTTGACTTTTGTCATTCCAACCTGTGGCCTTTAGAACGAACTCAAGATTCTTTTTAACATTTCTGTCATCAAGCAATTGGAAATCCTGAAAAACGATGCCAAGCTTTCGTCTTAAATAGGGAAGGCTTTTCCGTCGGATGCTTGTTAGTTCATAACCACAAACTGTAGCGTCACCATCTTCAACGGGTAAGTCGGCATATAATATCTGCATAAGGCTCGACTTCCCGCTTCCGGTTTTGCCTATCATATAAATAAACTCACCCTTTGATATTTCAAGGTTGACATTAGTAAGAACCAGTTTGTTTTTTTGAAAAACTGAGAGGTTAGAAAGTACTATAATTAGTTCATCTTGCATTACCACAAATATTTGAGTCCAAAGATAGATAAATTGGGAAATACAATACTTAACTTATGTGGTTTCAATTATGAGCGATGAAGTAATATTCTTTATTTGTACTAAAATGATGTTCAAACTCTTTCTGTTCAAGTGGTTTGTCTTTGCTAAGGAAGGATTTTAGTGTAGATATTTGCAGACCTATTTCTTTCGTTAAGAAATCAAATACTTCATCAGGTTTAGTTCCATAGTAATCACTTGCACCCAATCCGAATTCAAATACAACAACAGGTTTACTACTTTTCAATATACGTTTGCTTCCTTTAAGTACACCAAGTTCAGCTCCTTCAACATCAATTTTGATGAGATCAATTTTTGTTTCTTCAGGAATGATATCATCGAGTTTCTTAAGTTCAACTTCTATTTCTTCAATTTCAGGATTATCAACGTTATATTTCCGTTTTTTGATCCCACTGTACGCAGGAGCATTCTTTACATATTGAAATGTTGAAGACCCTTCTTTATCAGATAATGCAAAAGGAAGTATTGTTGCTTTATTATTATATTTTTCAGTTAATTTATTAAATAGAAACGGTAACGGTTCAAAGCCATAGTGTTTACCGTTGGGTGAGTATTGAATTATTATATCTAATATTTCTCCTTTGTGACAGCCTATATCAATACAATTCGAATCTGACCGAATCATTTGCTTCATGATTAACTTGGTAAGTCTGTCGTATTCAAGATTTTTAGTTAGGTCAAGATGGAGTAAATTTAATGTTGATCTAATGATATTTTTAATACTCATTTGTGGCTATTCATTAAAAAGTGTCAAAAATACATGAAAATAAGAATCGACCGTTCTTTTGTTCAGGTAATTGTAATTCAAAAAGAAAATTTGTCTTTTTATACCAGTCCTGTAAAACCAAAGAATGATAACGCAAGGATGCCTGCAACAACAAGTGCGATTGGTACACCCTTCATATCTTTAGGTACTTCCATCATATCAAGATGTTCACGAATACCGGCAAAAAGAACAAGTGCTAATGTAAAGCCAATGGCGTTTGCAATTGCATATACAACTCCTTCAACAAGATTAAAATCCTTTTGAATTGTGAGAATAGCAACACCCAGTACTGCACAGTTAGTAGTAATTAGAGGTAGAAATACACCAAGTGCGGAGTATAATGAAGGACTTACCTTTTTTAGAATAATCTCAACCATCTGCACAAGCGATGCAATTACCAATATAAATACAATTGTCTGCATAAATCCCAACCCAAAGGGATTAAGTACATAATATTGCATGATCCAGGTTACCATTGTTGCCAGTGTAAGCACAAATAGTACAGCACCTCCCATTCCAACAGATGTTGAAACTTTTCCGGAAACACCTACGAAAGGACAAATACCTAAAAATTGAGCAAGAACGATGTTGCTCACAAATATCGAACCTATTATTATTACAAAATATTCCATATCAATTTGTTTTAGGCTTTATTAAATTTGTTTATGATGGCTACTAAGTATCCAAGAGCGATAAAGGCTCCGGGCGCAAGTATAAATACAAGCATCAAATCACCTTCTAACATATTAAATCCAAAAATTGCACCTGCTCCAAGTAATTCTCTAACTGCTCCCAGTAGAGTTAGTGCAAATGAGAATCCCAATCCCATACCTAATCCATCAATTAATGAAGAACCGATATTGTTTTTTGAGGCAAATGCTTCTGCACGACCTAGAACCACACAGTTAACAACAATTAATGGAATAAATAATCCCAATGCATCAAATAAACCAGGTAGATATGCCTGCATAACTAGCTCAACGATAGTCACAAATGAAGCTATAATTAGAATAAATGATGGAATCCTTACTTTATCAGGAATTACATTACGAACTATGGAAACTACAAGGTTTGACATAACCAGTACAAACGTTGTTGCTAGTCCCATACCCAATCCGTTTACAGCTGAAGTAGTTACTCCTAGCGTAGGACATAGTCCTAGAAGTAGTACAAAGACTGGGTTTTCCTTGATAAACCCTTTGGTAAAGTTCTTAATTTGACTCATAAGTTTATTATTTTGGAGTCAGGATGCAAGAACCAGGAATCAAGATTTACAAATCCTGACTCTAAACTCTTGGTTCATGACTCTTATTATTATATAATTAAATAAAAAATGATAATACTAAGTTTTTAAGTTTAGTTGTTGCATTTAGTTTCTTCCTAAAAACAAATATCATCTTTTGTACTATATTTACTTTTTCAATTATTCTATTAAAATCATCTTTTTGTAGAAACCCAATACGACTTGCAATTATCAATTGAGTTTCAAGTTCAAATGCAGAGGATAATGAGATGCTTAAAAATCTTCTAAAATCTTTATTGCTATCCCTACCCGAGCCCTCAGCTATGTTTGAAGGAATTGAAACTGAACAACGATTCATTTGGCTAATTAAACCGAATTGTTCATTTTTTGGAAAATCCCTAACTACTTTATAAATATCTTCCACAATATCCATTGAATCTTGCCATATTCGAAGTTCCTTAAAATTATGCATGGTTTATTGTATTGATTATTGTAATTTAATTCTTGACTCCTGCTTCTTGGCTCCTATTTTATTTCTTTTCTTCTTTTTTAAATGCACCGTAGGCTCTTTCAACCGCATCACAAAATGCACGGGAACTTATGGTAGCAGCTGTAATGGCATCTACTTCTCCTCCGTCTTTTGAAACCTTCAGTTTGAAATTAGCTGGATTTTTGCCCATAAACTGAACAGGGAAATCAGATTTTTTAATATCCATTTTATCACCTAGTCCCGGTGTTTCTTTGTGGGCTACCACGGCAGTATTGTTAATTGTGCCATCTTGAAGAAACCCAACCATAAGTTCAATTTTTCCACTAAACCCATCCATGGTATATGTTTTGATAGCAGTGCCAATTATCTTTTTGTCCTTAGATGCTGTATAAAATATTAATGAATCTTGTCCATCACCCAGAGCAATTTTCTCAGCCTGCAATGTGTCAAAGTCGGGAAGAACAGTTTTTATTGCAGCTTCCAGTTTTTTCTTCTTAGCTAATGCTATTGGTTCTTTTGTAACTGTATAAACGGCTCCCAAAGCTAAAGCAGCAACTGCCGACACCATAAAGAGTGTTAACACCATGTTTATAAAGTTTGATTCTCTTTTACTAGCCATTTTGAATTTATTATTTATTATTTTCTGTTTATTATTTGTTGATCAATAATAAATCATCAATATTCAATTATCAAATTTTACCAAACCTACTAGGTTTAAATCCTTTATTAATTAAAGGTACTGTAGAGTTCATAAGCAGAATCGCGAACGATACACCTTCAGGATATGCGCCCCACATTCTGATTAGTATGGTTAGCATTCCTACACCAAATCCAAAAACAAGTTGTCCACCTTTGGTCATCGGTGAAGTTACCATATCGGTAGCCATAAAAATAGCACCTAACAACATACCACCAGTCAGCATATGGAATACAGGATCTGCATAATGTTCAGGGTCAACACCCCAGAAGATACCGGAGAAGATTGCAACAGTAAGTAGCATCGATACAGGAATATGCCAGGTTATGATCTTTTTCCAAAGCATATAAATTCCACCGAGTATGAGTGCTAATGCACTTACTTCACCCATTGAACCTCCCATTTCACCCATAAGGCCTTGGGTATAAGTAGGTAGCTCCGGGGTTAATTCCGAAACAGTTTTGCCTGCTCCCAGACCTTCTTTGAGAATTCCGAGTGGTGTGGCACCGGTTATAACATCAGCAAGGCCGTCAGTTATTGGAGTTGGCTTTGGCCATGATGTCATTTGAACAGGAAATGAAACCAGTAGAAATACCCGAGCTACAAGAGCAGGGTTGAATACATTTTTTCCTAATCCACCAAACGACATTTTAGCCATCCCAATAGCAACCAATGCACCGATAATTATTATCCATGACGGCAAATTAGATGGCAGGTTTAGCGCAAGTAATATTGCTGTTACCAGTGCCGATCCATCATTGATGGTTAAAGCACCTTTAATAAGGTATTTTTGAATTACCCATTCGAAAAATAAACTTGCAACAATAGCAATCAGAAAAACCCTGATAGCATCAACACCAAAGAAATAAATTGAAAAAAGCATCGTAGGTACCATTGCGATAACAACGCCATACATTATTTTTTTGGTTGATTCATCCCCGTGAATATGAGGAGATCCTGAAACTGTGAACTTATTCATAGTTTGTAATTTATTACTTTCTATTTCTTAATATTTGACCAACTTTTAGCTTACCTAAACGTAGATAATCTAATAGAGGAATTCCGGCAGGGCAACCATATTGACATGACCCACATTCGATACAATCCATAATGGATTCATTTTCTGCCATTTCAAAATTACTTAGCTTGCTTGCTGCTGATAGTAAATATGGTTCAAGTCCCATAGGACATACATAAGTACATTTTGAGCATCTGATGCATGGACTTTCAGTCCTTCTTGATGACTCATCTTTTTTCATCAATAATATTCCTGAAGATCCTTTTACTATTGGAACTTCAAGTGAAGTTATTGCTTTTCCCATCATTGGGCCACCACCAATCATCTTACCAGTATTGTCAGGTAGTCCTTCGGCAAATTCTATCAATTCACCAATGGGAGTACCTATTCTTGCAAGTAAGTTTGAAGGCTTCTTAACAGCTTTCCCTGTAACAGTTACAACTCTTTCTATCAGGGGTTTGTTTTTCTGTACAGCTTCGTAAACTGCAAAAGCGGTACCAACATTTTGTACCACACAACCAACCTCAATCGGCAATTTGCCCGAAGGTACTTCTCTGTTAACAGAAGCTTTAATTAACTGTTTTTCACCACCTTGAGGATATTGAACTTTTAATGTTTGAATTTCAATATCATTTTGTGATTTCACAAGCTCGCGCATGTGATTGATCGCATCAGGTTTGTTATTTTCAATACCGATAAATGCCTTGTTAACATTGAGAGCTTTCATCAGTATACGTGTGCCGATTATGATTTCCTGTCCTTTTTCGAGCATCAAGCGATGATCAGCAGTCAGGTAAGGTTCACATTCAACACCGTTTATTATTAAAAATTCAGCAACTTTACCAGGAGGTGGCATTAGTTTTACATAAGTAGGAAATGTTGCTCCCCCCATACCAACAACTCCGGCATTTTTTATTTTCTCAATTATCTCCTTTGAGTCAAGAGTTATTTCGCTAACAATATTTGTTGAAGTATCTATACTCTCATCCCAGTCATCACCTTCTACGTTAATAATAATAGCTGGCCTTTTATAACCAGAACCGTCAATGGCATTGTCAATTTTAAAAACTTTACCAGATACAGGTGAGTGAATAGGCGTTGAGATAAAACCGCTTGCTTCAGCGAGTAGCTGTCCGACTTTTACCATATCGCCTTTTTTGACAATAGGCTTAGAAGGGGCACCAAGATTTTGTCCTAATGGAACAATTGCCTGTTTTGGTACAGCAATAGTTTCTATCGGTGCATTTGAGGATAGTTTATTCTCAGCGGGATGAATTCCTCCTAATGCAAATGTTCGTAATATTCCCATACTATCGGATTTATTCTTTGTTATCTTTATTGTCAACCGTTTTTTCTTCTACAACTTTTTCGGTCGGTTTTGCTTCTTGCCCTATAACCTTTTTTTCTGCTGGCTTTTCAGGTATTGAAGGACTATCTACTGCCGGTTTTCTTGCAACAGATTTATCAGATGCAGGTGCTTCGATCTTTGGTTTTTCAGGTCTGGGCTTCCTCGGCTTGAAATTTATTTCATGAATGGCATTTGTAGGACATACTTCAACACATTTTCTACAGAGTGTACATTTTGAGAAGTCGATATATGCCAGGAAGCTGGTTATGGTAATTGCATCAAAGTTACATACTTTATCACATTTACCACATCCAATACATGCAACTGCACAGTTTTTCTTTGCAGGAGCACCCTTTTCTTTATTTATGCAAGAAACAAAAATTCGTTTTTCTTTTGGTCCACGTTTTCTAAGTTCAATAATATCTCTCGGGCAGGCAATAACACATGCTCCACAAGCGGTACATTTATCGTTAACTACCGGTAAACCAGTTTCCGGGTTCATATGAATAGCATCAAAATCACATGCATCCACACAATCGCCAAGTCCTAAACATCCGTACTGACAACCACCTTCACCCGAATAGAGAGCATGGGCAAAAGCACAGGAGGTAGCTCCTTCATAGTTAACTTTTCCGGGTGAATTGGTACTAGACCCATTACACCTTATTACCGCAATCAATGGTTCTTTAGCCTCAACTTCCAGACCTAGTATACTGCCAACCTGTTGGGCAACGTCATTACCACCAACAGGACAATTCAATCCTTCCAGGTTTCCATTTTCTTTAGCTGACTTAACTGTAGCTTCAGCGTAAGCTCTACAACCGGGAAATCCACATCCACCACAGTTTGCAGATGGCAAAGCATCTTCAACTAGATCTATTTTTGGATCTTCAAAAACCTTAAATTTGTTGGCTATGAAATATAGGATAATGGCTGCTACTAAACCAAGTCCGCCAAGCGCGCTAATTGCAATTATTATTATATTATCCACCGCAATCCGTTTTTTTTAGTTCAAATTATATATTCAAATTTCAGTGTCTCCGCTGTGTAGCTTATTCTAACCGTAGAATGTTAACATTAGCCAACTGTTGGCGGAAAAAGCACAAAAATATAACAATTTAGAGTTACTGTGAAAAAAGGCACAGCAAAACCAAATGTGTGTAATATGTATTAAATCAGTAAGTTAAACTTGAGGTGACCTGATGCTTAGGTAGGTTTCGTGTTTGATCGACTTGATTATCAGTAATATAGAATGATTAAATAGAAAGAATATAAATTAATGCATATGACTAATTTATATAGCTTCTATACTGTCAATAAGCTGATATACAGTGTTCTTGTGAATGTAGATTTTTGTTGTTAGAAATCCTGATTTAAGGCCTGATACTATAATTAAACTTAGAACCTAAATAATTTCTTAAAGAATAGATGGTGAGGTAGTAGGGGAGTAGTAACGATAATGCCAGTATTCCGGCCAGACCTTGATCAAGTCCCAGATTGATAAATATTATGAGTCCGATAAATAGTACAAAGAATGGAAAAACATATCCTAATAATACTGCCCATGTTCCTAGCGACTGACTCATTTCAATGGTTATTGCCTGGCCAGACTTAAAATCTTCAGGATTTTCAACTTTGACCAGTACTGATTTTTCTTCAACATCACTAACCGAGCATGCGCCTTTTATTTCACACGATGCGCAACCTGATGTAACCATGATAGCAACTTCAATTTTACTGCCTTCAACTTTTTTGATTATACCGGGATGTGTTACAATGTTCTTTTTCAAAATTCTAATTCTTAAATTTCCGGGGCAAAAGTAATTAAGTTAATTTAAAGGGAAGTAGGAATTGGGATATAAGATTCGGTAAATGTGAAACAGGAAACAGAAGTCAGGATTTATAATAGTAACTGTTTTGTCTTGTTTCTTACATCTTGATTATTGACTCTTTAAGGAGTAGATAATGAGACTGGTAATATCTTACCATTATAGTGCTTATGACCTGTTAATGCAAAATCATAAATAAAGTCAGCCATTTCAGAAGCTGATAATGGTGCTTTATAGTTAGGAAAAGCTTCACTTAACATCTCGGTTTGAACAGCTCCAAGAGCCAATGCATTTACTGATATTCCTTTATCTTTTAATTCTTCTGCTAAGCATTCAGTTAACACAGCCAGAGCTCCTTTGCTGGCACTGTATAATGATAATCCAGGAAATTTTGCACTTCCCTGATATCCTCCCATACTACTGATGTTTACTATATGAGCTCCTTTTTTTATTACAGATATCAAATCGCGAATCAATCTGAAAATACTTTTGACATTTAAATCGAAAATATCATCAAAGTCATTATCTGTAAGCTCTTCAAAGGGTTTGTTAATTAAAAGGCCAGCATTATTTATTATAATGTCTATTTCCTTAATTTTTTCAACTATACGAGGGAGCAAACTTTCTTTAAAATCGGTATTAGCTAAATCAAGTTTAAGGTGTGTAAAGCTTTTTTTGTTCAAATCTAAATACTTGTCAAATATTACTTCTGTCCTAGATATTGCAATTATATTGTGACACCCATCTACCATAAGCTTTTTGCATAGCTCATAACCAATTCCTCTACTTGTTCCTGTTATCAGTATATTCATTAGTAAGTTTCTCGTGTTTTAGTGATTGTCATGGCATTGCTCTGTAATATTGCCAATGTGCTGACCTACTAGCTGTTACCCCCTTATGTATTTATTTTTCTTCTTTCTAGGTCTCTTGAAGAATGATGAATAGTTAATATGTCAATTCTATTTTTTGATACGATCTTATAAATGATTCTATACCTACCTTCTATTAATTCTCTAATATCTTTTTTATCAATTTCTGAGACTATTTTCCCAAGTCGGATTTGTGATTTTAAAGGACGAGTCCTATTTCTAATTCTTATAATTTGAAGTTTTGCATAGAGTCTTGAATCTCTTGATATATAATCTGCAATACTTCTTAAGTCATCTTTTGCTTGAAAAGTCCATTTTATTTGAACCATTTTTCAATTTCTAGGTCTAATTCAGAGTCCGTAATAACTTCTCCATTTTCTGATTGCTTATTTCCATTCTCTATTTTTTCAATCAAAATAAGGTTTTCAACTAATTCATCAATCGAGAACTGTTCTGGAAATTTTTCAATTTGCTCTTTAAGTCTTGTTTTTGTTAACATTAAAATTAAATTTTATAATTTAGTTCAAATATACAACATTATTTGCTAAAATCATATTGTTTTGATTTAGTGTGATATGCATAGTAGTTGAGAGAAAATATCCATATCAAATGTTATCTGTCTTCCAATTCCCTTATCAAAGCATCAGTGTCGGTTGCATTTATGGATAATGTACCGTTATCATCAACAGTAATTGAGATATTATATTTAGGGTTGTTATCTGAGCCAATTTCAAAATTCATGTATGATGCACCTTTAATTGACTCAATATCATATTCTTGTGAGAGTATCAGAGCATCCTTGTATGCCTGACTCATAGGTATGCCTGCTTTGTCAGCAATAATACCAGCTTGTGAAATGGCGTGATTGTACTCACCATTATATACAAGCATTACGGAGTTAAATCCTTCAGTTTTATTATTCTCTGAGGTCGTTTGACAAAAATCACCATCGAGGATCATACCTGTAGGTTCAGTTAATCCAAGTTGTTTTGCCCATGTGGGTAATCCATTCACTGGGTTTGTTTTAGAGACTCTTGATAATTCCCTACCCAAGCTATTATTAATTTGATTAAGTTTAGCATTTGCTTCGGCCTCACTTATTTTTCCTAGTGCCTTATCTTTTTCAACTTTATCAACTTCATTTTGTAACTCCTCCATTAAAGCAAGAGTGCTGTCAAGCTTGCTCATTCTGTTATTAAATGAATTAAGATTTTCCTGGAAAATTTTATCATCCTTTGATTCAGGTTCATCACAAGAATATATCAATAATAATATAGCTGTAAAGTAGAAAAAATATGTGAAGGTAAATCTCATTTGCATAGAGGAAAATTTATTCAAAAGTATAAAAAACAATGGATGTGGTTATTAAAACTGATGCTCAAAGTTAAATTTATTATCTTTGATATTAAATAATAATTTATCAGGTTGAGAATTAGCAGTTTTATAATAGTGTTATTTATTATTGGGATGTCTTCACAATACAGCAATGTGGCTAATGGACAAACTGTTTTTGATGATCGTGATAAACTTTTGGAGGCCTTTCGAAGTTCAAATTCCACAGAGATACGTGGTTATATGGGTAATTTTGTAAATATTCATATCGCTAACGAAAGTGGCGTATTCACTGCATTACAGGCTACTACATTATTGAAAGATTTCTTTAAAGATCATCCACCTAATGAGGTCACATTCGTAGTAGATGGTGAATCAAATTTAAGCTACTTTTGCATCGCCAAATATCTAAGCAATGGAATTGTATTTAGGGTTTATATACTTTTTTATAATGCTAAGAGTAAGTATATAATTAAGCAGATTGATATTGAAAAAGAATGACAGATAAGGAAAGAATATTAATAACCGAATTAATAAAGCAAGCCTTTGCAGAGGATCTGGGGGATGGTGATCACACTTCTATGGCCACAATTCCGGAATCAGCGCAAGGTAAAGTTGAGCTGATTGCAAAGGATTCGGGTATTGTTGCTGGCGTTGAAGTTGCAGCAATGGTTTTTAAGGAGCTTGATAATAATTTTAAGATCAATATCTTTATAGTAGATGGTAGCCCAATTGTGCCTGGCGATATTGTAATGAGGATAGAAGGTAGTTCAAGGTCATTATTATCAGCTGAAAGAACTGCCCTTAACTTTATTCAGAGAATGAGTGGGATTGCTACTTTTACACATAAGGTTAATAACCAGATTGCTGATCTCAACACAAAGCTCCTTGATACAAGGAAAACAACACCTGGAAATAGAGTTGTGGAAAAACTGGCAGTTAGATTAGGTGGAGGAACAAATCACAGAATTGGTTTGTTTGATATGATCATGATTAAAGATAACCATGTTGACTTTGCAGGAGGAATTAAAAAGGCAATTAGTTCTACCCAAGATTACCTTAAGGAAAAAGGTAAGTCGTTGAAAATTGAAATCGAAGTCAGAGATTTTGATGAGTTAAATGAAGTAATTGATTTTGGCGGTGTGGATCGAATTATGTTAGATAACTTTACTCCTGACGAACTGAGTAAAGCTGTCAATTTAATTGATTACAAATTTGAAACTGAAGCCTCCGGAGGCATTACAATGAAAAATATAAGGCAGTATGCTGAAACAGGTGTTGATTTTATTTCGGTGGGAGCACTTACACATCAGATAAACAGCCTTGACTTAAGTTTGAAAACTATCGATAATTAGTGTGAAAAAGCTATTTAATAATATTACAATTAAGGTAAATAAACTGGGCAATAGTATTACTGAAAAGCTGAGAATGATTGTGTTGCCAGGCTTTGACGGAATGCCTCTTTATGATGTTCTGGTATTCTTTTTAAGAGGACTGTTTAGAGGTGTCCTTACATATCGGGCAGCAGCAATTGCTTACAACTTTTTTCTGGCATTAATTCCTCTTATCCTTTTTCTGTTTACTTTAATACCATATGTAACAACCAATAATTTTCAGAATACATTATTAGAAGTATTAGATGAGTTGATACCTTCAAATATTTTCGTAATGGTTAAATCAACAATTGTTGAAATAATCAGTAGGCCAAAAAGCGGACTCCTTTCATTAGGTTTTTTAATGGCTGTTTATTTTGCTACTAATGGTATTGATGCAGTTCTGGAGGGGTTTAACCAAAGTTATCACAGGATTAAAACCTGGCCGTGGTGGAAACAAAAGTTTTATGCTTTTTTATTGATGACGGTAATTTCATTTCTGGGTTTTATTTCAATGATATTTCTTACCTCTGGCAAACTGATAATTACAACACTTGGGAAATATGATATAATTACTGGTACAGCAACAATTTATTTACTGCTTATTATCCAGTGGTTTATAATTGTAGGTAACTTATTGCTAAGTGTTTCAATGTTGTATTATTTTGGACATCGTAAAGATAAAAAGAGGAAATACAGATTTGTATCAGCCGGATCGATACTCTCAACCAGTTTGTTTATTGTTGGAGGACTCTTGCTCAAACTTTATTTTGAGAACTTCTCAAATTACAATGTGTTATATGGCTCAATTGGATCACTCATAATATTGCTTGTTTGGCTATTTTACAATGCCCATATAATTTTAATTGGATTTGAATTGAATACCAGTATCAGACGGTCCAAAGAAATGGCCGATGCAAAATACAGGGAGATAAAGTAGGAGTTGTTGAGCAAAGTTACCCAATTGTTACTGGTGTCAAGTAAAGTGTTTATTGTCTGAAGACTGCTTCGTCGTCCCTCCCTGCAGTGATGTTCATTGCGATGACGATACCGATAAATATCGGGATAGGAAAAACAATCTCTATACGTTATCTTTAGATTGACTGACACTAGTTCTGATTTCCAATATCAAAGGTAAATTATGACAACTACGATAATAATTATATCAAATTACTAATTATGAATCTCAAATATATCTCAACTGTTGTTACTATCTCTTTTCTGCTGTTCACAAGTCTTCTTTCTGCGCAAAGCAAAGAAATAGATATTTCAATTACTAATATTGATTCTGTTCTTATTAATTCTGTTAACAATTTTATTGATGAATGGCATAATGATGCTTCAATTGCCGATGTAGCTTATTTTGACAAGATTGCTACAGATGGTATCTACATTGGAACTGATGCAACAGAACTATGGACCAAAGATGAATTTTCTTTATGGTCACAAAAATATTTTGAACAAGGGAAGGCTTGGAGTTTTACAGTTATTGAGCGTAATGTTTACTTTTCTGACGATAAAAAATATGCATGGTTTGATGAATTACTGAATACAGGAATGGGAGTTTGTAGGGCATCAGGGGTGTTGCAGAAATATGAAGATAGTTGGAAAATAAAGCATTATCATTTATCGGTTGCCATTCCAAATGAAAAGATGGAGGAAGTTAAGAGTGTTATTGAGGAAAGATAGGTTTGAAGTCAGAAGACTGAAGATAAGGCATTAGTTCCAATCTTCTGACTTCCGACTTCTTATTTCTTCTTCTTATCCCACTTTTTACGAGGAGGCCCCTTCTTATTAAACTTCCCTTTTCCTTTAAATGTATTCTTATTACCAGTAAATGGGGGACGTACAGGATTCCATTTTGGACCTTCTCCAAGAGCTGGTGGAAGTGGAATTTTCATTACTTCATTTTCAATGAATTCTTCAATACGTTTAAACTTGAACATATCATCCTCATTAACAAGAGTTAATGCAACTCCCGTTGTTTTGGCACGTGCAGTACGACCAACACGATGGACATAGTCCTCAGCATCATTGGGAACGTCAAAGTTAATTACAAGATCAATATCTTTAATATCAATACCTCTGCTGAGTACGTCAGTTGCAACAAGTACCCTTATTTTTTTTGATCTAAAATTCATCAGAACCTCTTCACGTTTATTTTGGTCGAATGCTGATGAAATTCCATGAATAGCTTTTTCTGTTTTTCGTAAATCTCTAACAATATCGTTCACCTTTAACTTAGTTGAGCTAAAAATTAGTACGCTGTTAATCTCAGGCTTGTTATCAATTAAGCTGCTAATAAGAGCTGTTTTTTGTGTGTCATAAACAAGATATGCAGCTTGCAGTACACCTTCCGCAGGTTTTGAAATTTCAATACTTACTTCTTTGGGCTTATTTAGTATTTTAGATGCAAGTTGCCTGATTTTTGGAGGCATTGTTGCGCTAAACATTAGTGTTTGACGTTTCTTTGGTAAGTATTCGATTATTTTGATTATGTCATCAAAAAATCCAATATCAAGCATCCTGTCAGCTTCATCTAATATTAGATGTTTAATAGCATCAAATTTTACATAGCCCATATTCAAATGAGAAATGAGTCTCCCCGGCGTGGCAACAATAATATCTGCGCCTGAAGTCAAAGCCCGTTTTTCAGCATCCCAGTCCGATCCACCACCACCACCATAAACTGGTATTGATTCAACCGGAGTAAAATATGTAAATCCTTGTATTGCCTGATCAATTTGAATTGCAAGCTCACGTGTAGGTACGATTATTAAAACGCTTGTCTTGTGTATGTGATCTTTCGTTAGATTATCAAGTACAGGTAGTACAAAGGCAGCAGTCTTCCCTGTACCTGTTTGTGCACAGGCGATCAGGTCGTTGCCTTTTAGTATTTCTGGTACAGCTAACTCCTGTACTGGAGTAGCTTCCTCAAAGCCCATAAATGATATGGCTTCAAGCATTTGATTGTTAAGTCCTAGTTCTTTAAAATTCATTGAGTATTTTGTTCGGCTATTTGGTATAAGCGCCTTAAGATTTGAAGTGGCGAAGGTAAGTAAAATATTCTCTTGTGAATTTCGTGCTAAATAACATTTAGATTTTGATCAGATGAAATGAGTAAAACTCTTTTAAAGTTTATTTGAAGCACTCTTACAGGATTGTTATTTTTGCAGTCAATTTTTTAGAAATGAAACTAGCTATACTTACATCTGTAGAAATGCCGGAGATGCTTCCATATGATATGGAGGTGATAAAAACACTTAATGATAGAGGAGTAGACACTGCAGTATTCGTGTGGGATGAACTTATTAATAATGATCCTGAGAAACTGAGAAATTATGATGCAGTCTTAATTCGTACAATCTGGGATTACTTTATTAAATATGATGAATTTTTAAAGTTGCTCAGCTTTCTTGATGCATCTAAGCTGCCTGTTTTTAACCCGGTTGAGATATTGAGATGGAATATGAATAAGAAGTATCTTGCTGAGTTACAGGATGAAGGTTTTGATATTATTCCAACGGTATTTAATCTGAACAATGAATATGATAGTTTTGAAAAAGCGTTATCGCTTGGTTGGAAAAAGATGGTGCTTAAGCCGGTAATATCTGGTAATTCATATCACACATTTGTAGTTGATGCTAATGAAAAAGACAAGTTTGAACAACTATTGAAAAAATATTATCAAAACAGGCCTTTCATGTTACAGGAGTTTATTCCTGAGATTTCCAATGGAGAAATATCTACGATAACTTTTTCAAATGACTATTCATATTCTGTAACCAAAATTCCATCCGAAGGTGAATATCGTGTGCAGTTTGATTATGGGGGTATATATCATTTTGGTGATGTTGATCCTGTAATTAAAACCATATGTGATCAAATAGCAAAACGCTTTGCTAACAAATTATTATATCAACGTGTTGATGGAGTGTGGAGAGACGGTAAGTTTCTGATTATGGAGGTTGAATTAATTGAACCGGATATTTATCTGAATTTGAGTGAGGATGCTAAAAATAATTGGGTTGAGAGTTTGCTTGGGAACCTGAATGGGTAATTAAGACCTTCCAGAGTCCGAAGGACCTGGAAGAGTCTCAAAACAATAGAGCAGAAATAGCACTCTTCCAGGTCCTGTGGACTCTGCCAGGTTGACTATTATAAAGCAAAAAAGGGAGTACTAACATGTAGCACTCCCTTTTATTTTGCTTAAAAAGAGCTATTAAATATTCCCAATATTCCTTTTAATATAATCATTCAACTCTTTACCAATAAGTAGGTTTTTAGCCAATCTTGCAAGGTCGTACATTTGTTTAACAGTACCATCTTGTTTTCCGGCATCCTTCTCATCCATAATCTTAGAAATTAGTGGACTGTTTGTGTTAACTATCATTTCATATGATTCAGGCATATTACCCATACCCATCATCATACCACCACCACCGCCAAGTTTCTCCATGTCCTTCATACGACGCATAAACTCATTTTGAGTAATGGTTACAGGCATGTCAGATTCGCTAAGGTTTTCAAATACAACATTGTATGTTTCTTTGTTTATGCTGCGTTCAATAACCTCTTTTAGAGTTTCTTTTTGTTTGTCATCTAGTTTTGATGGCGCTTCATCTTCCTTTGTAATAATTTTGTCAATTGTATTTGAATCGACACGTGCAAAGGTTGAATCTTTAAATTTTTGCTCAAGGCTATTTATAAGATGGCTATCTAATACACCGTCCATCAATAATACATCATAACCTTTTTCGGTTGCACTTTCAATATATGAATACTGTTCATCTTTATTTGTAGCATATAGATAAACAAGCTTTTTGTCTTTGTCTTTCTGAGTTTTTTCAATATGCTTCTTATATTCATCGAAGGTGAAATATTTGCCATCAACATTTTTGAGTAAGGCAAACTTCTCAGCTTTTTCATAGAATTTCTCTTCAGAAATCATTCCATATGCAATGAATATTTTGATGTCATCCCATTTCTTTTCAAATGCTTCACGATCATTTTTAAATAGTTCGGCAAGTTTGTCAGCAACTTTTCGACTAATATAATTTGAAATTTTCTTTACATTACCATCACTTTGTAAATAAGAACGACTTACGTTAAGAGGGATATCAGGAGAGTCGATTACACCATGAAGTAGTGTAAGGAAGTCAGGAACAATACCTTCAACAGAATCAGTTACAAACACTTGGTTACTATAAAGTTGAATCTTGTTGCGCTGCATCTCATAATCCTTTTTAACTTTTGGGAAATAAAGTATTCCTGTAAGGTTAAAAGGGTAATCAACATTTAAGTGAATATGGAACAATGGTTCTTCGAAAGAATATGGATATAGCTCACGATAGAAATTCTTATAGTCTTCGTCGGATGTATCACTTGGCTTTTTCTTCCAAAGAGGATTTGTATTGTTGATTATTTTTGGCTTTTCAACTTCTTTGGTTTCCTGATTACCGTCTTTATCTTTTTTACCTTCAATTGGTTCCTGAACTTTTTCCATTCCAAACTGAATTGGCACAGGTAGGAATTTACAATACTTGCTAAGAAGTTCGTTTATTTTATGATCTTCAAGAAAATCTGTGTTCTCATCATCAATATGAAGGATAATCTCCGTACCTCTGTCATCCTTTTCAATCTCTTCTAAAGAATAATTAGGGCTACCATCACATTCCCAACGAACAGCTTTGGTTGATCCACCTTTTTTGTAAGTTTTGGTTTTTATCTCAACCATATCACTTACCATGAAAGAAGAATAGAAACCCAAACCAAAATGACCAATTATATTATTTTGCTCTGCTTCACTTTTTGTCTTGAACTTTTTCACAAATTCTTCGGCACTTGAGAAAGCAATCTGATTAATGTATTTCTTTACTTCATCGCCTGTCATGCCTATTCCACGATCACGGATGGTGATTGTCTTTTTCTTTTTATCAACTTCAACATGAATAGTTAGGTCACCTAACTCACCACTAAATTTACCCATCGATGCAAGGGTTTTAAGTTTTGAAGTAGCGTCGGTAGCGTTTGATATAAGTTCACGTAAAAATATCTCGTGGTCTGAGTAGAGGAATTTCTTAATAATAGGAAATATATCCTCTGTTTTAATGTCTATTTTGCCTTTTTGTAAAGTCATTGTATTATAATTTTGTTATTTGAAATTGCAAATATCAAAGCATGTGCCAATGACAGACATGTGACAAAATGTCTAATTTGTACGTATAGATATGTCCGGTCCGTAGGCAAAACCTACGGACAACATAGTAGTTATTCGTGAATTGTATATAGCAGTCGTTGGTCGTAGCTTGTAGTGCAGTTGGTCGTAGCTTGTAGCTACGACCTTGCAATTCAACTTTCAAATACTAACTACGGAATAATTATTTCCAACAACCCTTTTTCTCCACAATAATCTCGTGCACTACTATAAATATAATCTTCTGCATTATCAACTATTCCTGCTTTAACTGGATTATTGTGAATGTACTCAACCTTTTGATCAATAAATTTATTTGAAAAAAGCTCTACTGGATGGTTGTCATGCGTCCATACCTGATAATTTTTGTTCCGTTTATGTTTCTTCGCTTCAGATTCAAAAAGAGCTAACATCCATTCTTTTCGGCTTTCGTTTTCATTTTTTATAGTATCGACTATTGCTTTGCTTGTAAATGTCTTAAAATCACGAATTGTGCCACTTAGGTTTTCATCGTCTGAAGAAAGAACAGCATGAACATGATTAGACATAATTACCCATGAATGTATATGCAATCCTTTTTCCTTCTGACAAAATCTAAAGCTGTCCAATACAATATCCCTGTAAACTTGTCGTGTGAATATGTCAATCCATTGAATAATTTGGAATGTTAAGAAGTATAATCCTTCCTGATTATCAATTTTATAGCTATCGCTCATGTTTCGTTATTTATTATGGTCATAATTGTATTTATATATGTCCGTAGGCAAAACCTACGGACAACGTCGAAGCAATATTTTATTTGTATATGTCCGTAGGTAAAACCTACGGACAACGTTATAGCTAGTTATAGTTTATAGCCGTTGATTTATAGCCGTTGATCGTAGCTTGCAGCTACGATCTAGGAGCCTTATACCTCCTCCAAAATCCATATGAAGTTAACGAAGTATATTTAATTATTCTGTTGAAGAAATTGAATCTCATTATTATATGAAGGATTCTATAGCTACCAAATATCACTACTAAACTTAAAATAATGTAAAGTAGATAATAAATGGCATTTTCTGTAATATGATTGGCTTCAATATAATCAGAGATAAAGGTTAATATAATTACAGGTAAAGTGCCAAAAGCAAACCACCATACAATGGTAACAAAACCATGAGGCGTTTCTATAGCACGTTGAGGACAATTATTCATACATCTCATACAACTTTCGCATTTGTATGACCAATACGGGTTATTACTTTTCATATTTATGGCCTTTACGGGACAACTACTAACACAAAGTCCGCATTGGTCACATGCATTAGTAGCAATAAATGTTTTTGAAAGTGCGAATCTGCCATACAAATAATAGCCAAATGATAATGGGCTAATGGCAAGGTCTATAGGTAATTCCCAAAGTCCACGTAGCATCTTTTTACCAGATAATATCTTATCGGAGAAATTCTTAGTGATTCGTTTACATCTGTTAAAAATGGAAAGTATAACCTTTTCTTTTAATCCCGGATGTAATGAAATCCAGTTTGAAGGAAGATCTATTGAACGATATCCTAATAGTTTATAGCCTTTTAATTTCAAAATAAATGCCGGTAACAATAATGCCAGACCACTAAGCCCTGGAGTAAATATGCGACCTGCTTTCATTCCGGCTCTTGTATTAACAACAAAAAAATTGTTACCAAATTTTGCTCTTTGAAACTTCCATAGATATTTCAGAATAATTGGTGGAGCATTGAACCCATGT
>Ga0209633_10002066_pt1 | contig 19883 bp, 17 predicted proteins | sample Cruoilmetagenom1_FD_187290 | JGI IMG/M metagenome (GOLD analysis project Ga0209633, IMG submission 187290) | Oil polluted marine microbial communities from Coal Oil Point, Santa Barbara, California, USA - Sample 1 (SPAdes) (version 2) | ecosystem: Environmental > Aquatic > Marine > Oil seeps ... | reverse complement strand
CCGAGCAGCAAGCCGCAGTCTTGTGGTCTGCGTCGTTCTGGTCTTTGCCGCCATACTCACAACCGGTGGGCAATCGGCCCATGCCCGCGGAACTCCGGACGGATTTGCCGATCTTGCGGAGCGGCTCCTGCCCGCGGTGGTCAACATTTCGACGACCTCAATCCGCAAGCGCGCGGCCAACCGTGGCCAGCGCCGGCGCATGCCCAACCTGCCGCCGGGATCGCCCTTCGAGGAGTTCTTCAAGGACTTCATGGAGCGCAACCGCCCGCCGGGTGGCGCACGCCGTGCGACATCGCTCGGGTCGGGCTTCATTATCGACAAGTCGGGCATCGTCATCACCAACAATCACGTCATCGCCAATGCCCAGAAGATTAAGGTGATCCTGAAGGATGGCACCCGGCTCGACGCCAAGGTCATTGGTCGCGACGCCAAGACCGATCTGGCCGTGCTCAAAATCAACGCCAAGGGCGATTTGCCGACCGTGCCGTTCGGCAACTCCGACAGCGCGCGTGTGGGCGATTGGGTCGTTGCAATCGGCAATCCGTTCGGTCTCGGCGGCTCGGTGACGGCGGGGATCATTTCCGCCCGCCATCGGGACATCAATGCCGGGCCCTATGACGACTTCATTCAAACCGACGCCTCGATCAACCGCGGCAATTCCGGCGGCCCGCTCTTCAACATGAAGGGCGAGGTGGTTGGCATCAACACGGCGATCATCTCGCCACGCGGCGGCTCGGTTGGCATTGGCTTTTCCATTCCCGCCAATCTCGCCCAGCCGGTGATCGCCCAGCTTCGCGAGTTCGGCCGCACCAAACGCGGCTGGCTCGGCGTTCGTATCCAGACCGTCGATCCGGAAATCGCAGAAAGCGTGGGCCTGAAAAATGCCAGCGGCGCTTTGGTGGTCAACGTGACCAAGGGCGGCCCGGCGGAGAAGGCCGGCATCCGGGCGCGCGACATTATTCTGAAGTTCAACAATCGCGCCGTTACCGCCATGCGCAAGCTGCCCCGCATCGTCGCCGACACCAAGGTGGGTGCCGACGCCGAGGTCTTGGTCTGGCGCAATGGTAAGGAGATGACGTTCACGGTCCGCCTCGGTGAATTGGAGAAGGCGGAGAAAGCCATTCGCGCCAGCGTCAAGCGTGACCGGCCATCGCCCATGGCCAGCAGTACCGCCAATGCGCTCGGACTGACCCTGTCCAAGCTTACGCCGGCGCTGCGCCAGCGATACCGGCTGAAGGGCGATGTCGAGGGCGTGTTGGTGACCAAGGTTGAAGGCACGTCGATTGCCTTCACTAAGGGTATCCGGCCGGGCGATGTCGTGGTCGAGGCTGGACAGGACAAGGTCGCCAACCCAAACGACGTGCTGGAGAAGGTTGAGAAGGCCAGGAAAGCCGGCCGCAAGTCGCTTCTGCTGCTTGTCAACCGCAAGGGCGAGCCGCGCTTCGTGGCTTTACGGCTCGACAAGAGCTGACCTCCGTCGGCCTGCCTATCGATCCAAGAGGGCGCCCCATGCGGGCGCCCTTTCTTTTGTTCCAACGGCCGGACCGCGATGCTCCCAGCCGGCGCATGCGCATTGTATGTTTGCCTGCACGGCGCCAGCGCGCCGCGGGCACAGACTGATACGTACGATGCAGCGATAGATGAATAGGGACGATGAGGTTGCTGATGCGCCGCCCGTGATCGTCATCGGCGGTCCAACCGCGAGCGGCAAGTCGGCGTTGGCCGTGGACCTAGCCGAGGAATTGGGCGGGGTGGTCATCAATGCCGACGCAATGCAGATCTACCGGGATCTCCCCATTCTGACCGCGCGGCCCGGTGAGGCTGATTGCAACCGTGCGCCCCACCGGTTGTTCGGAATGATCGATGCCGGCGATCCCTGCTCGGCCGGACGCTGGCGCGAACTGGCGTTGGCGGCAATCGGGGAGGCGCGGGCGGAGGGCAAGCGGCCGGTCGTGGTCGGCGGGACAGGGCTTTATCTGAAGGCGCTTTGCGACGGCATCGACGACATCCCGGCCGTGTCCGCAAAGATCCGGGCGCAAATCGAGGCGCGATATGATGCGGAGGGCGGCGCTGCGTTCCGGACGGCGCTCGCGCGCGACGATCCGCAGACGGCCGAACGGCTGCCGCCTGGCGATCGCCAACGCCTTGTCCGCGCGGCCGCGGTGCTGGAGGCGACGGGCCGGCCGCTCAGCGCCTGGCAGACCGGCGCAACGCACAAGGCCGAGCCAGCCGTCCCGACCCAAACATTCGTGTTATTGCCCCCGCGCGAGGCGCTTTATGCCGCCTGCGATTTCCGTTTCGTGGCGATGGTTGAGCAGGGCGCGCTAGCCGAGACGCGGGCTTTCCTCGCCCGCGACCTTGATCCGGACCTGCCCTTGATGAAGGCAGTCGGCGTGCGCGAACTGGGCCGGCATATTGCTGGCGAAACCTCGCTGGAGGCGGCCGTCGACGAAGGATGCCGCGCGACCCGGCGGTATGCCAAGCGTCAGTACACCTGGTTTCGTCATCAATTACCCGATGCAACGACCTATATTGCGCAACATTCGGAAAGTTTATCGATAGAAATCTTTAAGAAAATTCGTCAATCTTGTTGACCAGGACGGGTCGAGCCGTTAGGACTGGCCTTTCGCGCATGCACACCACAACCGCCGGGGATCGATGTTTCCCGGCGGATTGCGGTCGGATGCACTGCGGTATCATTCGGTGAAAAGCGCGGGCGATACCAGGCGGCCCGTGTCAGGCGGAGATCGAGACTATGGCAAGCGACCAGATGACCGGCTCAGAGATTGTCCTGAAGGCATTGGTGGATCAGGGCGTCGAGGTCATTTTCGGCTATCCGGGCGGGGCCGTCCTGCCGATCTATGATGCGATGTTCAAGCAGAACTCGCTGCGCCACATCCTGGTGCGCCAGGAGGGCGGCGCGGTGCATGCCGCCGAAGGCTATGCGCGATCGACCGGCAAGGTCGGTGTCGTGCTGGTGACCTCGGGTCCCGGCGCGACCAATGCGGTCACGGGGTTGACCGACGCGTTGATGGATTCAATTCCGATCGTCTGTCTCACCGGCCAGGTGCCAACGCATCTGATCGGCAACGATGCCTTCCAGGAGGCGGACACCACCGGCATCACCCGGCCTTGCACCAAGCACAACTATCTGGTCAAGGACATGGGCGACGTTGCACGGGTGGTGCACGAGGCTTTCCACGTGGCGCGGTCCGGCCGTCCCGGTCCGGTGGTTGTGGATCTGCCCAAGGATATCCTTCAGGGCATGGGCTCCTATGTGCCGCCGGGACAGGTCAAGCGCCGCAGCTACAAACCGCAGATCAAGGGCGACCTCAGCAAGATCGAGGCGGCTTGCGAGATTATTTCGAAGGCCAGACGGCCGCTGTTTTATTGCGGTGGCGGCGTGATCAACTCCGGCCCCAAGGCCTCGCAGCTTCTGAGCGAGCTCGTGCGCGCGACCGGGGCGCCTTGCACGCTGACCCTGATGGGCCTTGGCGCCTTCCCGGCGAGCGACAAGCAGTTCCTTGGCATGCTCGGGATGCACGGCACGTACGAGGCCAACCTCGCCATGCATGACTGCGATGTGATGGTGAATATCGGCGCCCGCTTCGACGACCGGGTGACGGGGCGGCTGGCCGATTTCTCGCCGGGCTCGACGAAGATCCATGTCGACGTCGACCCCTCTTCGATCAACAAGAACGTAGCCGTCGACCTCGCGATCGTCGGCGATGCCGCGCATGTACTGGAAGACATGCTGAAGATCTGGAAGGCGCGCCAGTACCGTATCGATCGCAAGGCGCTTGCGTCCTGGTGGGAGGAGATCGAGGCCTGGAAGGCCATCGACTGCCTCAAGTACGATCCCAGTGAAAAGATCATCAAGCCGCAGTTCGCGCTTGAGCGCCTGCGCGAGCACATCCAAGGAAAAGACTGCTACATCACGACCGAGGTCGGCCAGCACCAGATGTGGGCCGCCCAGTTCCTCAAATTCGATGAGCCCAAACGCTGGATGACGTCGGGGGGATTGGGCACGATGGGATATGGCTTGCCGGCCGCCATGGGCGTGCAGGTGGCGCATCCCGACGCGCTGGTGATCGACGTAGCGGGGGAGGCCTCCTTTCTGATGAACATCCAGGAGATGTCGACCATCGCCCAGTACCGCCTGCCGGTTAAGTCGTTCATCCTCAACAACCAGTACATGGGCATGGTGCGCCAGTGGCAGGAGCTGCTGCATGGCGGCCGCTACTCGGAGAGTTACATGGAGTCGCTGCCCGACTTCGTGAAGCTCGCCGAGGCCTTCGGGGCGGTCGGCTTACGCGCGACCAAACCGTCGGAGGTCGACGATCTGATCGACGAGATGCTCAAGGTCGACAAGCCTGTGATCGCCGATGTACTGGTCGACAAGGAGGAGAACTGCTTCCCGATGATCCCGTCGGGTGCGGCGCATAATCAGATGCTGCTGGGCCCTGCCGACCAGACCGCGACGCCGGTCTCCGAGGAGGGCATGGTTCTGGTCTGACCGCAGGCCGTCCGGTCGAAGCTGATACGGGCGCGCCGAAAGAGTTCTAGGCAATCGTGTCAAATGGTAATGCGTGCTGACGTAGCCGGTATCCGGGTAAGGGAGCGGCCCGCGGCGGGGAGGCGAAGGTGGAGCAAGTGGCAACAGAGGTCCATACGATCTCGGTCCTGGTGGACAACGAGCCGGGCGTCCTCGCGCGCGTCATCGGCCTGTTTTCCGGGCGCGGCTACAACATCGAGAGCCTGACGGTTGCCGAGGTCCAGCACACCGACAACCTTTCGCGTATCACGATCGTCACCTCGGGCACGCCGATGGTGATCGAGCAGATCAAGGCCCAGCTCTACCGGCTTGTCCCAGTCCATGCGGTGCATGATCTGACCACCGAAGGTCCTCATGTAGAGCGTGAGCTTGCACTTGTAAAAGTCATCGGTACAGGCGAAAAACGCGTCGAAGCATTGCGCATTGCCGATATATTCGACGCCCGCGTGGCCGATACCACGCTGGAGAGCTTCGTCTTCGAGGTGACCGGCACGTCCAACCACCTCAACCGCTTCATCGACCTTATGAACCCACTCGGGCTGATCGAGGTGGCGCGCACCGGCGTCGCTGCAATCAGCCGCGGCAAGGAGGGGTTTTAGGACACGGAACCGAAGGCAAGGGGTTCCAAACCGGCGGTCGGCATGACCGCCGGCATTGATCGATCCAGGGAGAATTACGCATGCGTGTCTACTACGACCGCGACGCTGATGTCGCGCTGATCAAGGATAAGAAAGTCGCGATCGTCGGTTATGGCAGCCAGGGCCATGCCCATGCCATGAACCTGCGCGATTCGGGCGTCAAGAACGTCGCCGTGGCATTGCGCGAGGGGTCGGCCACGCGCAAGAAGGCCGAGGCCGCCGATTTCAAGGTCATGAACCCCACCGAGGCCGCCAAATGGGCCGACGTGGTGATGCTGCTGACCCCGGACGAGCTGCAGGCCGATATCTATCGCGACGAGCTTGCGGACAATATGAAGAAGGGGGCGGCGCTGGCTTTTGCGCATGGCTTCAACGTCCATTTCAATCTGATCGAGGCCCGCGCCGATCTCGATGTCTTCATGGTCGCGCCCAAGGGGCCGGGCCATACGGTCCGCTCCGAATATGAGCGCGGCGCCGGCGTGCCGTGCCTGATCGCGGTAGCCCAGGACCCGTCCGGCAATGCCCACGAGATCGGGCTCTCATACGCCTCGGCGATCGGCGGCGGCCGCGCCGGGGTGATCGAGACCAATTTCCGCGAGGAATGCGAAACCGATCTGTTCGGCGAGCAGGTGGTGCTGTGCGGCGGCCTGGTCGAGCTGATCAGAGGCGGCTACGAGACGTTGGTCGAGGCCGGCTACGCGCCGGAAATGGCCTATTTCGAATGCCTTCACGAGGTCAAGCTGATCGTCGATCTCATCTATGAGGGCGGCATCGCCAATATGAACTACTCGATCTCCAACACGGCCGAGTACGGCGAGTACATGTCCGGCCCCCGCATCATTACGGACGAGACCAAGTCGGAGATGCGCCGGGTTCTGGCCGATATCCAGTCGGGCCGCTTCGCCCGCGACTGGGTATTGGAGAACAAGGCAGGCCAGACCAGTTTCAAGGCCACCCGGGCCCACAACGCGGCCCATCCGATCGAGGACGTAGGCGCCAAGTTGCGCGCCATGATGCCTTGGATCCAGGAACGTGCCTTGGTCGACAAGTCGAAGAACTGACCGAGGTTTTCTCGCCCGGCGCGCCGGGCCCCGTCGTTGGAAGGGGCCGGCAAGGCAGCGCTTGCCGATAGCGCAACATGGCGCAAATTTTTGAGTCTAAAGCGAAAATCCCCCTATTTTGGGGGTTGCGGTCGCGACTCGAAAGCGCGTAAACAAGATGTTGTGGATTGGGTGTGGGTTAACCGCACTTTAACGGCGGATTCGCAATAATGAGGCCGAGTTGTTCTTGCGGCCTCTGTGGTCGGTAGGACTTCGCGGCAGCGAGGCTCATGGCGAGCAAGGCAGACGGGCCAGTTCTTAACCACCGTGTTCCACACGGAATTAGTGCGATCTGCAATGTTTATCATGGCTTGAAATTGGCTGCCGCGGGCTTTGCGGGCGGCGTTTGCGCGTGCCCGCGCGCCCATGGGGTCCGACCGGCGGAGCAGAACAAAGTCTAGAAACCGAGGATAGGTTTAAAGCAATGTTTTCTGGTCTTCTTGGCATGCTCTCCGCCGATATGGCGATCGACCTTGGCACGGCCAACACCCTCATTTACGTCAAGGGCCGTGGTATCGTGTTGAACGAGCCGTCGGTCGTTGTTCTCGCCGAAATCAAGGGCAAAAAGCAGGTCCTGGCCGTTGGCGACGAAGCGAAGATGATGCTGGGCCGCACGCCCGGCAACATCCAGGCGATCCGCCCGCTTCGCGACGGGGTCATTGCCGACTTCCAGGTTTCGGAAGAAATGATCAAGCATTTCATCCGCAAGGTTCACAACTCGCGCAGCTTTGCGAGCCCGCAGGTAATTATCTGCGTGCCCTCCGGTTCAACCGCTGTCGAGCGCCGCGCCATTCAAGAATCGGCCGAAAGCGCCGGCGCGCGCCGGGTCTATCTCGTCGAAGAGCCGATGGCTGCCGCGATCGGCGCCGGGCTGCCGGTGACCGAGCCGACCGGATCGATGGTTGTCGATATTGGCGGCGGCACCACCGAGGTTGCCGTCCTCTCGCTCGGCGGCATTGTCTATTCGCGCTCCGTGCGCGTCGGCGGCGACAAGCTCGATGAGGCGATCATCGCCTACATCCGTCGCAAGCATAATGTCCTGATCGGCGAGTCGAGCGCGGAACGCGTCAAGAAGGAAATCGGATCAGCGATGCTGCCCGAGCGCGGCGATGGTCGCCTGATGGCCATCAAGGGCCGCGACCTCATGAATGGCGTGCCCAAGGAGCTGTTGATCACCGAGCGCGAGATCTCTGATTCGCTCGCCGAGCCGGTTGGTCAGATCGTCGAAGCGGTGAAGGTGGCGCTCGAGCACTCCGCGCCGGAGCTTGCTGCCGATATCGTCGACCGCGGCATCGTGCTCACGGGCGGCGGTGCGCTGCTCACCAATCTTGACCGCATTCTGCGCGAAAACACCGGCCTCCCGGTTTCGATCGCCGACGACCCGCTGTCCTGCGTCGCGCTCGGTACTGGCCGTTGTCTGGAAGAACTGAAGACATTGAAGGACGTGCTGATCACGACCTACTAGATCGATCACATAAGTTGGACGCCGACCGAGTACGGGGCTGGGGGGCCCGGGGGCTTGCGGTTCGGCAGGTTGACGCTGAAAGCCTGAAAGCGACGACGTGATAAACCGCGGCTCCGCACTCCGAGTAGCAAAACCCGTAAAGCTATGGACTCAGCGCTTTGCTTTTATGGCGCTGACCCTGACCGCGATCGGATTGATCGCGCTCAGCGAAGCGAACTCACCCTTCGCCGGCCGTATGCGCACGCAGGTTGTCGACGCCTTCACGCCAATCCTCGCCGCCATATCGCGCCCGGTGGAATCGGTGTCGGGCTGGCTGGGAGCGATGGCAACCGCTTCCTCGCTCCGCGAGGAGAACGCCAAGCTGCGCGCCGAGATTGAAACCCTTCGTGCAACCCGTGTGCGTGCGGCCCAGATCGAATCCGAAAACCGCTCATTGCGTTCGCTTCTGGGTGCGCCGCGAATGAATGAGGGCCGGCCGATCGCCGCCCGGATCATCGCTGACACCGGCCGCGGTTTCGTCCGTAGCTTCCTGATAGCGTCGGGCACCGCGCACGGAGTCCGCCGCGGCCTTGCCGTGGTGACCGCCGAAGGGCTGATAGGCAGGGTGACTGAGGTTGGCGAGCGATCGGCGCGCGTCCTGTTGCTCGTCGATCTCAACTCACGGATCTCGGTGCGCGTCCAGCGTACCCGCACCCGCGCTATCCTCGCCGGAGATAATACCAGCGCGCCGCGATTGCTTTACCTGCCGCAGGACACCAAGGTGCGACCGGGCGACCGGGTTGTGACGTCCGGTCATGACGGCGTTCTGCCGCCGGGCATTCCGGTCGGCATCGTTGCCGCCTCCGATGGCGGATACCTGCGCGTCCGCCCGCATGTTTCCTGGTCACGGATCGAATTCGTCCGTGTCATCGATTACGAGGCAAAAGGGCTTGTCCCGGCCTCGCCAAGCGCCGCGCGGCAGCTGAAATGAAGGCGCCGCTCACTCATGTGCTCGACGATCTGGTGCGCAAGACCGCACCGGTTGCGGTGACATCGGTGTTGGTGCTGGTTGCGTTGATGCATCTGTCGATCCCTGGTTTTGCCGAACTCGCGCCCATGCTTCCGGTGATGGCGGTTTATTACTGGTCGGTCCACCGGCCGGAATTGCTTCCCTTCTGGACGGTATTTCTGATCGGGCTCGTGATCGACACGCTGACCGGCGGTACCCTCGGCTTCAACGCGCTGATGCTTCTGTTGGTTTCGGCCTTCATGCGACCGCAGCAACGCCATTTGGCCGAAAGAGGATTTGCGATCCACTGGGTCATTTTCATGATCGTTGTGACGCTTTTTGAGTTCTTGCGCTGGATACTGATGGCCGCGATTGCGCAGACGTTCCTTTCGCTGGGCGATCCTGCGCTGCGCGTATTGCTCGCGATCGCGCTCTATCCGTGTTTGTCCTGGTTCCTTCTGCGGATTGACCAAGCCCTCTTCAAACCGGCCTGAGGCGCTCGCATGCATCCCGATATCGAGCGCCACAGATTGTTTTCCCGCCGAGCGACGATCCTGGTCGGTGGGCAGGCGCTGATGTTCGCGGTTCTCACTTGGCGTCTCTACGATCTCCAGGTCGTTCGCGGCAAGCGCTTCAAGACGCTGGCCGAGGAGAACCGCATAAGCTTGCGCCTGACGATCCCGCCGCGTGGCCTCATCATCGATCGCACGGGCCGTGAGATCGCCTCCAACCAACAGGAGTTCCGGGCGGTCATCGTCGCCGAGCGGATCAAAAATATCCGGCACACGCTCAATGTGCTGGAAAGCATCATTCGGTTCGATCGTATCGAACGCCTGCGCATCTTGAAGGAGATCAGGCGCCGGCCGCGTTTCGTGCCGGTGGCGATCCGACGAAGCTTGAGCTGGGAGCAGGTCGCGCGGGTCGAGGTCAACGCACCTGACTTGCCTGGCGTCTATATCGAGCAGGGCTTGGCGCGGCGCTATCCATATGGTCAGGCCACCGCCCATGTTATCGGTTACGTCGCGGCGGTGGAGGAAAAAGAACAGAAGGGTGATCCCCTCCTGCAACTGCCGGATTTCCGCATCGGCAAGAACGGAATAGAGCGAACCTATGATCTCGCGCTGCGCGGCCATGCCGGCGCGCGCCAGGTTGAGATAAACGCACATGGCCGGGTGATCCGTGAGCTGTCGCGCAAGCAGGGCAAGCCCGGCAACAGGGTCGTGCTCACGCTCGATGCCGAACTGCAGAAATTCACGGCCGATCGGTTGAAGGAAGTGAGCGGCGCGGCGGTGGTGATGGATATCCATACCGGCGACGTGCTGGCCCTCGCCTCGACCCCGGCCTTTGATCCGCAGGTGTTCGGAGAAGGTATCGACCGCAAGCTATGGCGGAAATATCTCTCCAACCCCAAGGCGCCGATGACCAACAAGGTCATCGCGGGACAATATGCGCCCGGTTCGACCTTTAAGATGATTGTGGCGCTGGCAGCCCTGGAGGCGGGCGTAATCACGCCCCATACTGGTTTTTTCTGCCCGGGTTTCAAAAATCTCGGCAACGCGCGTTTCCACTGCTGGCGCCGCAGGGGACACGGCATGGTCAATCTTTACCAGGGCATCAAGCAGAGCTGCGATGTCTATTTCTACAACGTCGCCCTCAAGGTCGGTGTCGATAAGATTGCGGCGATGGCACACAGGCTGGGCCTTGGCGAGCTGGCTGGCCTCGATCTTCCCGGCGAGCGCAAGGGCTCGATCCCATCGACCGCGTGGAAAATGAAGGCGATGAAACAGCCCTGGTACCCGGGCGAAACGCTGGTCGCGGGTATTGGCCAGGGCTATGTGCTGTCGACCCCCTTGCAGCTCGCGGTCATGACGGCGCGGATCGCCAATGGCGGATTTGCGGTGACGCCGCGGCTGGCGCGCGACGACATCGAGGGGCGTGAGATCGGAGCGCGGGCCAAGCAGACCTTTAAGCCGATCGGTGTCTCCAAGAAGTCGCTCGACCTAATAAAGAAGGCGATGATAGGCGTCGTCAATGAGCCCGGCGGGACAGCTTTTTGGACCCGGATCACCGAAAAGGGCCAATGGATGGCAGGCAAGACCGGTACATCCCAGGTCCGCCGGATCACCAAGGCCGAGCGCGCGCGCGGTGTGCGGAAGAACAAGGATTTGCCCTGGGAGTTACGCGACCACGCACTCTTTGTTGCGTTTGCGCCCCATGACGCGCCGCGGTTTGCGTGCGCCGTTATCGTCGAACATGGCGGCGGCGGTTCACGCGCGGCGGCCCCCGTCGCCAAGGACATTCTGACGGAGACCCAGAAGCGGTTGAACCCGGCAGTTGAGAAAAAGAGCCAGGAGAAAAAGGCGGCGGCGGCCAAGCCTGGTGCGAAGCGCAAACCCGCGGCAAAGCCACGCGCCAGGCAACGCGGCGATGCTTCTGGCGGCGGCGGAGGCTGATCGATGATGGAAGTCTCCGGCCGTTACCGCGAACATATTTCGGTCCTGGCCCGACTGCGTGAGGTCACGTGGGGGCTCGTCTTCCTGATCGTGGTGACCGCGGGGATCGGCTTCGCCACGCTCTATTCGGCCGGCGGCGGCAAGTTCGATCCCTGGGCAACCCGCCAGATTGTGCGGTTTTCATTCGGGCTGTTGGTGATGTTCGGTGCGGCGATGGTCGATCTACGGTTCTGGCTGCGCCACGCCTATGCCATCTATGGTGCCGCCTTGCTGCTGCTCATCTCGGTTGAGGTGATCGGGCTGGTCTCCGGTGGCTCCCAGCGCTGGGTCGATTTCGGCTTTCTGCGCGTGCAGCCCTCGGAGGTGATGAAGATCGCGCTGGTTGTGGCGCTGGCGCGGTATTTTCACAAATCGGCACTGGAAGACATTGCCCGCCCGACCCGGCTGATCGTGCCGCTGATCATGATTGCGATGCCGATCGCGCTGGTCCTGAAACAGCCCGATCTCGGCACGGCGGCACTGCTGGGCGCAGTGGGCATGGCGGTCATGTTTGCTGGCGGTGTCAAGGCATGGAAATTCGCTGTGGCCGGTGCGGCCGGCCTGGCCGCGATGCCGATCGCCTGGAGCGTGCTGCACAGCTATCAGCGCAAACGCATCCTGAGCTTCCTCGACCCGTCGAGCGATCCGCTCGGTTCGGGCTACCACAGCACCCAGTCGCAAATCGCACTCGGATCGGGCGGGGTCTGGGGAAAGGGCTTTCTGCAGGGCAGCCAAAGCCACCTGTCGTTCATTCCTGAATCCCAGACCGACTTCGCCTTTGCGGTACTTGCCGAGGAGTTCGGCATGATGGGAGCGTTGGTGCTGTTGGCGCTGTTTGCGGCGATCATCGGTTACGGCATCATCATCGCCTTGCGCAGCCGCAACCAGTTCGGGCGTCTGCTCGCGCTCGGCCTATCGGTCAATTTCTTCCTCTATGTCTTCATCAACATCGCCATGGTGACAGGGATTTTCCCCGTCGTTGGCGTGCCGCTGCCACTCATCTCCTATGGTGGTACGGCAATGCTGACGCTGATGTTCGGGTTTGGCCTGGTGTTGTCGGTCTATATCAACCGGGACGCCCGGATAGGCCGCTTCGATGACGAAATATGACGCCTGACGGCGGAATGCGGCGTCGGCGCGGCGCACAGACAATGAGCGCGTCCTAGCCTCTTGTGCGCCGGCCAGCGCGGCCCCATATCCAGCCGGCTCGACAAGCCTTCAACCCTTTGTTATATCCGCGGCCACTGCACATGCGGGCGATTAGCTCAGTCGGTAGAGCAGCTGACTCTTAATCAGCGGGTCCGGGGTTCGAGTCCCCGATCGCCCTCCAATAAATTCAAGGGCTTAGCGAGAAATCGCTAGGCCCTTGTTTCGTTCGTGCCCGCACTGTGTCCGCAGTTGATTTGGAAGGCAGGCGAGAGCCAGGTGGGCGCGAATTCGAGGTGGGTCGCTGTTGCAATTCCCGCACCTGCCCGGCGCTCACGACGCCCGTTTTCATCAGTCGCCGATTGGCGCCACTGGCAGCAGCAGCCACGAAGGATGCGCGGGGCCGTGGTGGAATGTGTCGGTGCCGACCTTGTACCACTGATATTGGTGCACGAAGATCGTGTCGGTAATTGGCGAGTCGGCATTTGAAATCTCCAGGCGGATGCGGTGCCCCGCTTTGAAGCAGTAACCGACCGGCCAGATCTCGATTTCATAAGCGATCACCGCGCCCGGTTCGACCGACCGGGGATTGGCGTGGGTGTAAAACGGCCGGTGGGCAGTCGAGGCCGCTTCGTCCTTCTCGCGGTGGGAAGCGCGCAGCCAGCCCCGGCTGACATAAACGAACTTCGGCTGCTGTCCATTCATGCGTTCGTCGTCGGGCTGCGGGAGCTGATCGGAAAGCTTGATGAAGAAATCGGTGTCGGTCGCCGTCGAAGCGACGTGAAGCTCCAGGACGATCGGCCCCACGGCCTCCAAATCCGCCTCGAGCGGATCGCTGGTGAAGGTGAGGACGCGCGCGACCGGGTCCGGGTCCTGCGGGCCGAAGCCGACATTGCCCAGTACCCATCCGGGGTCGGGATAGCTGTAGCTCGTCGCCGCCTCGTCGGCCGGCGGCTCGGCGCTCAGGCGCCCGTCGTTGAGTGACGTGACGCTGCCGGATGTGCCGACCGTCGGATACCAGGCGCCGTATTCGGCTCGTGCAAGCGGCCAGTCTGGCTCGCTGCGCCATTCGTCGCGACCGCGGACGAACACCTGAACGGCGGGCGTTTTATCCCAGTAGCCATTGTCCTCGCCCTTTAGGAACTGGTCGTAGAATGGCAGCAGCCATTCGGCGTGATAGTTGATCTGATCGAAGAGATCATGCGCCTCGAAGGCGTCCCGCACGCCGGTTAGAACGAGCTTCGCCGGCGCGTCCAGATACTCGTAAGCCAGAATATTGCTGCGCTCGTGCAGCGCCATCTTGCCCTGATGGCCGATCGACAGCACTGGTACCTTGATCTCCTTGATCCGCTCCCAGGCGCTGCGCTCCTTCCACCAGTCGTCGTAGGTCGCGCGCGAAATGAACTCCCAGGCGATGTCGGGTTGCAGGGCCTTGCCGGTATCGGCGTTGGCGGGGCGGTGGAAGTTGTTGCCGCGCACCAGGTTGTACCACCAGGCCATGAAGTCGCAGTAGATGCCGCCGTGATAGGCGCAGCCGCGATACATGTCGATGGCGCCGTCGTAGGGCGCGATACATTTCAGCGAGGGCGGATCGACGATGCCCATGAACCACTGCGACCAGGCATAGTAGGACTGGCCGATACCGCCGACATTGCTGCTGCACCAGTCCTGGCTCGCGATCATTCAACCATGTCGTAAAGGTCGCGCTGTTCGGTGGTATCGAAAAAGCCATAGCTCCCGCCCGAATTGCCCGAGCCTCGCACATCGACATGCACGTAAGCGTAGCCGTGGCTCACATACCATTCGACGGGCCCAACCTCGCGCCACAGGAAGAGCGGCGAGTGGGGCAGATTGTCGGTCTCGAACTGATAGGGCGGGGCGGCGAAGAGAGCCGGATAGGAGCCGTCGGCATCGGGGCGGTAGATCCGGCAGGTGAGCTCGGTCCCGTCGGGCATGGCGACCATGACCTTGTCGTCCACGCGCATCGCCAGCGCGCCGAAGCGCTCGTCGCGATTTGTCGTCATCGCGGTTTCACCTTGCCTGGCTGTTTCGATGCGGCCTGACGCCGACCCGCGCTAATACTGGCCTTCGAGCGGCAGGCCGAACACGTGTTGGCCGTACATGGACATAACGGCGTCGAAGTTGAGGCTGATGTGGTGGTTGACCGCCGCGACGTCGCGCCAGGCCCGCTGGGCGGGATGATCGTGCTGCAGGCCGCGCCCGCCGACCGCGTCAAACACAAGGCTCATCGCCGTCATCGCCTCATGCGCGATGAAGGCCTGGGTGCGGCGGTTGTGCAGGCGGCGCTCAAGCGAGGTCTTGCCGTCGGCCTGGACTTCGGTTTCGGCCGCGTCCACATCGCGGCGCGCCAACGCAAGGCAGGCATCGATCCGCGCCGACGCCTCGCCGATCCGCTTCTGCACGGTCTGGAAATCGGCAATTTTCTTGCCGCCGAGCACAACGGCGCCGTGGGTCTCGCGCACCCTGTTCTCTTCGACATAGCGTTCCAGCGCGCCGGCTGCCGCCGCGACCGCCGGGGTGGCGAGCGAGAAGGGCACACAGGTCAGAAGCGAAATCCGGTAGAGCCGATTGCCCGACGCATCGGCGCCTGGCGCGGTGCTTCCGGTCGCGTCGGCAAAGCTCAGCACCCGGTGCGCCGGCACGAAAACATCATCGACGAGGACGTCGAAACTGCCGGTACCGGCGAGGCCAACCGGCCGCCAGCTTTCCCAATCGATCGTGTAGTCGGACTTTGGCACGATGGTGAAACACGGCGCCGGCTTGCCCTGGGGTCCGACCGGCAGCATGGCGCCGCACAAATTCCAGTCCGCGCCCGGACAGCCACTGGAAAACGGAAAACGCCCGGACAGGCGGTAGCCGCCCTTGACCGGCGTCGCCTTGCCGATCGGCGCGTAGGAGCCGGAGATGACGGCATCGCCGTCGGCGCTCCAGATGTCGTCCTGCGCTTCCATCGGAAACAGCGCGCCGAGCCAGTTATGCGCCATGTAGAGGCCGCAGACCCACGCCGTCGAGGCACATACTTTCCCCAGGGCAAAGCTCGTCTCGACCATCGGCGCGAAGCTCAGCTCGTACCCGCCGAAACGTGCAGGCAGCGTCACCCGATGCAGACCCGCAGCCTTGAACTGGGCGACGGTCTCTTCGGGGACGCGGCATTCGGCCTCGCAGGTTCGCGCCCGCTCGGCGACATCCGCCACCAGGGATTGAGCCCGTTCGGTCAGTTCCCGTGCTGACGGAGTAGGTCCGGCCGGCGATTGGACAGTCGTAACCTTCATGACGGGAATTCTCCTCCCCGGCAGCGATGCCGGCAGTTGGTCAGGAGGCGGTGACGTCGGCGTCGACGTTGCCGGTCCTGGTTTGCGACTTGGTGTTCCTTGCGCCGATCTGGCGTACAAGGATCGTTTCGATCTCCCGCAACATCTCTTTGAACCGCTCAAGGTCCGACTGCGAGAACGGTGATGCCACGACTTCTTGGGCCTTGGCAGCCTCCGGCCAGAGCTTGCGAAACAGGACCTGGCCATCGCACCGCAGGCTGATCTGCACTGTCCGGGCATCCTCGCGCGAGCGCCGCCGCGACAGCAGGCGCTTGTCCATCATGCGGCCGACCAGCCGTGACAGCGTCGAGGTGTTCACCCCGGTGATGCGGGAGATGTCGATCAGGGTCAGCGGGCCGTTGAAATGCAGCACCATCAAGACGCGCCACATATGCAGGGTGATCCCGGCTTGATCGAGATGTGGCGTGAAGGAGAGCGCCATGAGCGAGCCGACCCGCGCCATGAGGTACGGCACGAAATCATGGAGATCAAATGCTTTGGGGTTGGCATCTGGCATGGTTTGTCGGTCTTCAAACTCGGTGAGACAGGCCGCCGAAACCGCAAGGCCGGCGCTGTGCAGGAATCGAAGCCGGCCGAATGCCGCCGGCGGCACCGTATATAGCTCCAGTTCCCTTGGCCGTCATAACAGCGCTCATTCATCGTTTGCTGATGACCGGATGGGCCGGGGCTGCGCGACGTGCTTCTTTGGCACATTCGCTAACCCACGCTAACCCGTGAGGTGCCGAGGCGGTTCCTGTTAAGAAAGGGTAGCGGCCTTTCATTGCAAATGCAACAGTTCTGCTGTGAACCAAAAGGACGCCCCCCGATCGGCGAAGCCGGCCGCATAAGACGGTGAAAGACACTGAGGTGGCGCGCCGGGCCGCTCGCCGCAGACGACGCATAACGCTGTGCACCAGCGACAGGAGCAAGTTGCGAAGAGGAAGGAAACGGACGACATGAAATTTGTAACAGTCGATATCGATGGCACCGACCGCGCGGGCGTTCTGCTGGGCGATAACATCCTGGATCTGGCTGCCGCCGCTGCGGCGCTCAATTCCCCAGCGACGACCGGGAGCGTGCTGGACATCTTGAAGGGCGGCGCCGCGGCGCTCGATCAACTCGCCAAGCTCGTCGCGGGGGCCGGGGCAAAAACTGGACGATATGCACGCGGCCGGCGCGTTGCTCGACGCCGGCACCGTGCGCTACCGCCCGCCGATCCCGGACCCCGGCTTCATCCTTTCCGTCGGCATGAATTACCGCGAGCATTTGGAGGAGATGAACACGCCGATACCGACGTTGCCGGCGGCCTTCGTCAAGGCGCCGTCCTCGCTGACTGGCAGCGGCGAGCCGATCGTGTTGCCTCCCGATCATGCCGGCATGGTCGATTTCGAAGGCGAACTTTGCTTCGTGTTCGGCCGCGATTGCCATCGGGTCTCCGAAGCCGAGGCGATGGAATACGTTGCCGGCTACACGATCGCCAACGACGTCTCGGCGCGCGACTGGGTGCCGGGCATCTTCACAGCCGACGGAAATATGGCGGCGATCCACGCCTGGGAGGTCAATATCCTCGGCAAGCAATATCCAACGTTCACGCCGTTGGGACCTGCGCTCGTGACCCGCGATGAAATTGCCGATCCGGGCGCTTTGCGCCTGGTCACCCGGCTCGACGGCGAGGTCATGCAGGACACGTTGACGGAGCTGGTCTTCCCCATCGCGCGGCTCATCGCGCACTACTCGCAATGGTACCGCTTCCGCCCGGGCGACGTGGTGACGACGGGCTCGCCGTCGGGGGTTGGCTTCGGCCGCGATCCCAAAGTGTTCATGAAACCCGGCCAGCGCATCGAAGTCACGATCGAAGGTATCGGCACGCTGTCCAACCCGGTCGCTGCCGGCTGACCTCCCGGCTCCCATGGCCAATGGATCGGGATCCTTCCGTCTTTCGGCGGGGAAAGCGCTGTATTTTACCTCGCCTGGCGAATGCCTCATTCCGACCCGTAGGCTCCGACGCGCTTTCAAAGCCCCGACAATTGCGGTTAGATGCGCGCGAGCATGGCCTGCAGAAAGGTCCAGCGGCGGCCTCAATAATCACCACCATTTGGGAGGAAACCGTGAGAAAAGCGATCTTCGTCCTGACTACAGCCGGCGCTCTTGGGGCAACGATGGCAGCACTGCCGAAGTCGTCGGGATGGGCACTTCAAAGCAAGGCGGGTTCACCTATTCGGCCGGCGCGGCGATCGCCAAGGCGGCCGGCATGGGCGGGCTTCGCATGCTGGTTCGCCCCTATGGCGGCAGCGGCGTCTACGTACCGGCGGTCGATAAGAGAGAGCTGAAGTTCGCGCTCGCCAATGCGTTGGAGACGCGTTACGCGGTTACCGGTACGGGCACGTATGAGGGGCGCCAGCAACCCAACGTCCGCGTCGTCAGCGTGATGCTGCCGCTGCGCGTGGCGATCTTCACGCGCAAGGGCTCGCCGATCAAGACCATCGGCGATTTGCGCGGCAAGCGCGTACCGGGCGTATTCGGGGCGGCGCGAACGCTCAAGGTGCTCATGGACGGTGAGCTTGCCAATGCCGGCATGAGCTATAACGACGTCAAAATCGTCAAGGCCGCCGGCATCATCGGCAATGCAAACGATTTAGCTGCCGGTATGATACCGGCCTCGCTGCCGCCAAGCCCGGTGCCGTCCGCCGCCGCCTATCCGATGCGTAGCACCGGCTTGATGGTTTTACCGGTTTCGCTGTCGTGGATCGCCGTGGCGATGTCCTCAAAATCGTAGAACTTGATCAGCCGGTCGAAGGGAAAGTGCCCATTGGCGTTGAGGTCGATGAGCATGGGGATGAGGCTATCCGGGTTGGAGCCGCCCTCGATGATGCCGTGGATGCTGCGGCCGACCATCAAATGCGGCACGCTGATCGGAAGATCGCTGCCATCCCACGGGCTGGTGACGAAACCGCAGCGCCCGCGCGGGGCCAGGACGCCGAGTGCCTGACGCATCACCGGGAGAACGCCCGTGGTATCGAGTACGCAGTCGGCGCCGGCAGGCAGGTGCTCCATGATCGCATCCACCACAGGATCATCGCCTGCAAGGATGGTCTCATCCGCGCCGAGCTCACCTGCGAGGTCGAGCCGGTGCGCGTGACGATCGACGGCGACGATGCGGCGCGCGCCGGCAAAGCGCGCCGCCATGATCGCTGAAAGCCCGAGCGTGCCAACGCCTATTACGGCGAATGTCTCACCGGGCGCGATCTTCAGGTCGTTGAGCATCGCGCCCGCGCCGGTCTGGACGCCGCAGCCGAGCGGTCCCAGAAGCTCCAGCGGCGCCTTGCGTGGAACTTTGACCACATTGCGATGGGTGCCGATAGCGTGGGTAGCGAAAGAGGATTGCTTAAAAAAAGTCGCCGTAGACGGGCTCGGCGCCGGCATGCAGATAGTGGCTCCCGTCTTCGCGTTTGCAGGTAAAGCTGTTTTGTGTGTGGCAATAGGAGGGCTTGGAAGCAAGACAGCTCGGGCAGTGGCCGCAGCTGTCGAAAGTCATCACGACGTGGTCGCCCTTGCTCACCTTGCCGACGCCGTCGCCAACGGCTTCGACCACGCCGGCCCCCTCATGGCCAAGCACGACTGGGCGTGGGATTGGGCTTTGTGCGCCGGCCGCCTTGATGTCGGTGTGGCAGACACCGGTGGCGACGATCCGCACCAAAACCTCGCCCGGGCCGGGTCCCATGAGCTCAAGTCGTTCGATGGCGGGGGTTTCGCCGCCCTCGCGAAAGACGGCTGCACGTATTTTCATGGTTGTTTCCAGAAGGTCGACGATCGGCCCAGGAAGGTGCAGCAATCGCCCCCATGACTCAAGTCAGGGACCCGAGTCAGGGACCCAAGCCAGGGGCCCAAGTCAGGTGTTCAAGCCGGTGATCGAACCAGTGGCCCACACGGGCGGCGCAGGCTGGACGGTAGAAGGCGCTTCCGGCCTGGCTTTGGTAACTGTGCACGTGATCCAGGCGCAGCTTCCGCGACTTGTTTGTCCGTCTTGGGATAGTATGACCGAACGGCCAGAAGAAGAACCGCAGGCAAGCCACCGATGACCCAGCAGCTCCACGCGCTGCCCCCCGGATATGAGATCGAAGGCTACCGGATCGAGGGCACGCTCGGAACCGGCGGGTTTGGCGTCAC
>Ga0209633_10002065_pt1 | contig 19886 bp, 17 predicted proteins | sample Cruoilmetagenom1_FD_187290 | JGI IMG/M metagenome (GOLD analysis project Ga0209633, IMG submission 187290) | Oil polluted marine microbial communities from Coal Oil Point, Santa Barbara, California, USA - Sample 1 (SPAdes) (version 2) | ecosystem: Environmental > Aquatic > Marine > Oil seeps ... | reverse complement strand
CCGATGGCGTGGATCGGCAGGCCGAACGTTTCGGCCAGCGCCACGATCACGCCGCCCTTGGCGCTGCCGTCGAGCTTGGTGACGATGAGCCCGCTGACCTCGGCGATCTCCTTGAAGATCTGAACCTGACTATGAGCGTTCTGGCCGACCGTGGCGTCGAGCACCAGCAGGACCGAATGCGGCGCGCTTTCGTCGAGCTTGCGCAGCACGCGGACGATCTTCTCCAGCTCGGCCATCAGATCGGCCTTGTTCTGAAGCCGGCCAGCGGTATCGACCAGCAGCACGTCGTCGCCGCGCGCGGCAGTCTCCTTCAAGGCATCGAAGGCGAGGCCGGCCGCATCGGCGCCGGTGTCGCGCGCGACGACATGCGCGCCCACCCGGTCGCCCCAGATCTTGAGCTGCTCGACGGCGGCGGCGCGAAACGTGTCGCCGGCCGCAAAGGTGATGCTGCGGCCTTCGTCGGCCCACTGCTTGCCGAGCTTGCCGATGGTGGTGGTCTTGCCGCTGCCGTTGACGCCGACCACCAGCACGACATGCGGGTGCTTGTCCCGGTCGGGCGTGAGGGGTTGGGCAACCGGCGCCAGGATCTCGGCCACGTTCTCGGCGAGCGCTTCGCGGATTTCCTCGCTTGAGACCGCCTTGTCGAATTTGTCGCGCGCCAGATTGGCGGTGAGCTTGGCGGCGGCGGCGGGGCCGAGATCGGCGGTGATCAGCACCTCCTCGATCGCTTCCAGCGCGGCATCGTCGAGCTTGCGGCGGCGCACGAAACGGACGATGCGCTCGGCAAGGCCGGGGCGGGCTTTTTGATCGTCTGTGTCTTGCGGCGCCGGGGCGGTCGGCGCCGGCTGTTCCTTCGGTGCGGTGGGCGCAGGTTTGACGGCTTCGACCGGTTCCGCCGTCTTGGTCTCGATGGTCGCGGGCTCGACGGCTGCCTTCTCGCCCGGCGCCGGCTTTTCGGCGGCCGGTTTGGGTTCGATGGGAGCCGCGGCTGCCGGTTCGGGCGTCGGCGCGGCCTCAACTTTGGCTTCGGGTTGGATCGGTTTGGCCGGCGCAGGCGGTGCGAAAGCCTCCGTTCTTTCCGCTGCCGGGGCCGCTGCCGGGGCCGCTGCCGGGGCCGCTGCCGGCGCCGGTGCGGGTGCCGCCGCAGGTTCGGGCGCAGGTTTAGGCGAAGGTTCGGGCGCGGGTTTGGGCGAAGGTTCAGGTGCCGGCTCGGCAACAGGTTCGGGTGTGATCTCGGCGGGGGCGGCCGCCTCCTCCGGCGCCTCGTCGATCACCGCATCGATGCCATCGGTGATCTTGTCCGTGGACTTGGTGAGGCCGTCCTTGAGGCGGGAGAACCAGCCCTTCTTCTTTTCCGGTTGCGACTTGGCTTCCACGGGGGCGCTATCCGTCGCAGCGTCCTGCTTTTTGCGGCCGAACATCAGACGGCCCGGCCGAGCAGCGTGTTGCCGTCACGGGCCGTGACCGTGGCCTCGACGATGCTGCCGCGCGGGTGCTCGCCGGCAAGGCGGATCGGCGCGTAGTGCGCGGTGCGGCTCGAATTACCGGCCTCCACGAGGACCGCTTCGCTCTTGCCGATGCGGCTGTCGAGAAAGCGCGCCTGTGCTTCTTCGCCGGCGGCCCGAAGCGCCTTCGCGCGCGCCTTGCGGACGGGCTTGGGCAGTTGGGGCATGCGCGCGGCGGGCGTGCCGGGGCGCTCCGAGTAGGGAAAGACGTGGAGAAAGGCGAGGCCGCAGTCGTCGACCAGGGCGAGGGTGTTGGCGAAAGCCGGCGCGCTTTCGGTCGGGAAGCCCGCGATCAGATCGGCGCCGAAGGCGATCTCCGGGCGAAGTGCGCGGAGGCGCTCCGTCAGCGCCACGGCTTGGCCGCGGCTGTGGCGGCGCTTCATGCGTTTCAGGATCAGATCGTCGCCGGCCTGCAGGCTGAGATGCAGATGCGGCATCAGCCGTTCCTCCTCGGCAACGGCGCGCAGCAGATCGTCGTCGACCATTGCCGGATCGATCGATGAGAGCCGCAAACGCGGCAGCTCGGGCACGGCGGCAAGCAGCCGGCGCACGAGCTGGCCGAGCGAGGGCGCGCCGGGCAGATCGCGGCCGTAGCCGGCGATGTCGACCCCGGTCAGCACGACTTCGCGGTATCCGGCCTCGACCAGGGTTCGGGTCTGCGCGGCGATGGCGCCGATGGGTGCGCTGCGGTTGTTGCCGCGGCCGTAAGGGATGATGCAGAAGGTACAGCGGTGGTCGCAGCCCTGCTGGATCTCGACGAAGGCGCGGCTGCGCCCGTCGAAGCCGCCCAGCATGTGCCCGGCGGTCTCCGTAAGCGCCATGATGTCGCCGACCTGCACGGGCGCGACCGCATCGCCCAAGAACGATGCGGCTTGGAGTTTCTCGCGGTTGCCGATCACGCGGTCGACCTCGGCCATGCTGGCATAGCGTTCGGGGTCGATCTGGGCGGCGCAGCCGGTGACGATGATCTGCGCGCCCGGCCGCTCGCGCCGCGCCTTGCGGATGGCCTGGCGGGCCTGGCGCTCGGCCTCGGCGGTGACGGCGCAGGTGTTGACGATCACCGCGTCGGTCAGCCCCGCCGCGCGCGCCAGCTCGCCCATCGCCGCCGATTCGTAGGTGTTGAGCCGGCAGCCGAAGGTGATGATCTCCGGAGCGGATCCGGGCGGTGCGTTCATCGGCTTTCCTTAGCCCGCAAGAAGCGAGGCGTCGACCTCGCCGGTGAAGGCGGTGGCGACCGGTCCGGTCATCAGGACGTGGCCGTTCTCCAGCCACTCGATGGCGAGCGGGCCGCCGTCAAGCACGATCTCTACCTTGCGGCCGGTGAGGTTGCGGCGATGGGCGGCGACCGTGGCGGCGCAGGCGCCCGAGCCGCAGGCCAGGGTGATCCCGGCGCCGCGCTCCCAGACGCGCAGACGCAATTTGTCGGGCGCGGTCACCTGGGCGACGCCGATATTGGCGCGTTCGGGGAACATCCTGTGGTGTTCGAGCTTGGGGCCGAGCTTGGGCAGATCGACCGCCTCGGCATCCTCGACGAAGAAGACTGCATGGGGGTTGCCCATGTTGACCGCCACCGGATCGGCGAGCGGGCCCTCGGCAATCCCGAGATGCAGCGTGTCGGCGCGCTCTGTTATTGGGATCTCGTCCCAATCGGTATGTGCGAGGCCCATGTCGACGCTGATGAGGCCGCCGGCCGCCCTCTCGATATCGAGCACTCCGGCCAGCGTCTCGACGGCCAGATGATCGGCGCCGCGTTCATCCATCAACAGCGCGCCGACGCAGCGCGTGCCGTTGCCGCAAGCGCCCGATTCGCTGCCATCGGGATTGAAGAAGTGTAAGGCGACGTCGGCCATGTCGCTCTCGCCGATCACGACCACCTGGTCGCAGCCGATGCCGCGATGACGGTCGGCGAGCACGCGCGCCGTCTCCGGCAAGATGGTCCCGCCGTCGGCGCGCCGGTCGAGCACGACGAAGTCGTTGCCCAGCCCGTGCATCTTTATGAACTGACGTAGGTTCATGCCGCTCACACCGTGCGATGGTGCGGCTTATATGGCCCGGCCGGCGCAGAATGCCAAGCAGTGTGGCCCTCGCCCTTCGACAAGCTCAGGGTGAGGGCCTATTTCCTTGCCCCATGATCTCAAGCCCTCATGCTGAGCTTGTTGAAGCATGCGGGTCGGGCGCGGGGGCGGCTAACCGGCGATGCGGTCCTCCGCACCTTCGGCCGCGCCGCGGGCGACGAGGCGGTCGGCGGGAAAGCGGACGGTGACGGTGGTGCCCTCGCCCGGTGCGCTGTCGATCTCGATGCCGGCGCCATGGAGCTCGGCCATCGACTTGACCAGCGCCAGGCCAAGGCCGGTGCCTTCGCTGGAGCGCGACCGGGCGATGTCGGCCTGGCCGTAGGCTTCCAGAACCTTGGGGATATCGGCGGCGGCTATGCCGACGCCGTCATCCTTGACCGACAGAGACAGCAGGCCCTGGCCGTCGAGGCGCGCGCTGACGGCGACGGTGCCGCCAGGGCGGGTGAACTTCACCGAATTGGTCAGCAGATTGAGGATGATCTGCTTGATCATGCGTTCGTCGGCGCGCAGATCGGGCAGTGTGCCCGGAACGTCCAACGTCAGTCTGACCGTGGCCTCGTAGGCGCGCTCGCGAACAAGCCGCGTGGCCGAGGCCGCGGCGTCCCCAATGCGCACCGTTGCCTCGTTCAATTCCATGCGGCCCGATTCGGCCTTGGAAAGATCGAGCAGGTCGTTGATGACGGCCAGCAGATGCATGCCCGAGGCGTTGATATCCTCGACGTATTCGCGGTATCGCGGTGGTTCGACGGGCCCGAACATGCCCGCCGTCATGACCTCGGTGAAGCCGATGATGGCGTTGAGCGGCGAGCGCAATTCATGACTCATATGCGCCAGGAACTCCGATTTGGCGCGGTTTGCGATGGTCGCCTCGTCGCGCGCGCGCCCCAGATCGCGGGCGATCGTGCGCAGCTCGCGCGATTGCGCTTGCAAGCGCTCGCGGGCCATCTGCTCATCGGTAAGCAGCCTATACTGGCGGCGCTGCAGCGTCTGGATCCGGTGCAGCATCGAGAGGCCGAGCAGGTTGCAGCCGATCAGCAGCGAGCCTTCCAACGCCAGATCCCAAGCGGTGAACGGCCGGTATATGAGGCTGACCACGCAGTAGCCCAGCGAGGCCAGCAGCGCGACCGACGTGCAAAACGAAAAGCGCGTCGCGATGAACAAATAATTCCCGAGCACGATCATCACGATCCCGTAGGACGAGACGCTCGGCGGATAGAGGTAGCCCGTCGGCGTCCGCGCCGCGACCCCGAACAGAAAAAGTCCGACGATGTAGAGCTGAAGCGCCAGAATGGCGAGGTCGGTCATGCGATAGCGCTTGGAATTGTAGGTCAGCGCGATGGCCAGTAACGCGGCGCACACCAAACCGATACGCAGCCCGAAGAGCGTGTAGAAGAGCGGGCCCACGCCCAGCGTGATGTAGTTGAAGACGCCGAAGCTGACATAGATCAGCGACGCGATGGCTGCGGTCGTCCGATTGAGCAGCCGCGCATCGGCGAAGCCGGCCTCGCGGAACGCCCGTTCGGTCGATGGATCTGTGAACTCTGCGCTGAAGCGCGAGATCATTGGGGCGGTCCCTCCCAGAGCGCAGCCGGCTGCGCAAGCGGTCGCGCGCGGCCTCGATACCGAAGCCGCGCGGTGCCCGCATTGGGCCATCGCCCGGGTTAAAATATCCTTAGGAGGCCAGGGTTTTGGCGGTTTTTGGAGTGTCGGCGTATGCCGCAGAGCGGTTGTGCCCGCCTTGACAGCCACTCTGCCCCTCCTTACATTCCGCTTCGACTTCCCGGATCGCTTTGGCGTCGTGATCCGCTCCCGAGGGGGCCCGTCCGTCCGCGAGTTTCGCGCACGGGCGCGGTTTTCGTTTGGTCCGACGGATTGGCGGCCCTGATGGCGGTCTTGGCGGAAAGAATCTGGGCCTCATCCTCGGCGTGTCGAGGGATGCGGGCGGGACCGAGAAGCGATGGTTGCGAAGACGCGATGGTTGCGAAACGCAATGACTGCAAGGCGTGAAACGCAATGACTGCAAGGCGTAATGTTTGAAAGCCTGACCGATCGTCTGGGCGGCATATTCGATCGCCTGACCAAGCGCGGCGCGTTGACCGAGAGCCACGTCGACGAGGCGCTGCGCGAGGTGCGCGTGGCGCTGCTCGAAGCCGACGTGGCGCTGCCGGTGGTCAAGGACTTCGTCGACAAGGTTCGCGCGCGGGCGGTCGGCCACGAGGTCATGAAGTCGGTGTCCCCCGGCCAGCAGGTCATCAAGATCGTTCACGACACGCTCGTGGAAACGCTGGGCGAAGGCGAAGAGATCAACCTTCGGGCGGCTGCGCCGGTGCCGATCCTGATGGTTGGCCTGCAGGGCTCGGGTAAGACGACCAGCACGGCCAAGCTCGGCGTGTGGCTGACGGGCAGGGAGAACAAGAAGGTTCTGATGGCGTCGCTCGACACGCGGCGCCCGGCGGCGATGGAGCAGCTCGCCCAGCTCGGCATCCAGACCGGCGTGGCGACGCTGCGGATCGTTGCCGGCGAGCCGCCGGTGGCGATCGCCAAGCGCGCGATCCAGACCGGCCGGCTCGAAGGCTACGACATCGTTCTCCTGGATACCGCCGGCCGCCTGGCCATCGACCAGGAGCTGATGGCCGAGGTCGCGCAGGTCGCCAAGGCGGTCGATCCGGCCGAGACGCTTTTGGTCGCCGATGCCATGACCGGCCAGGACGCGGTCACCATCGCCCGCGAGTTCCGCGAGAAGGTGGGTGTCACCGGCATCATGCTGACCCGCATCGACGGCGATGCGCGCGGCGGTGCGGCGCTCTCGATGCGCGCTGTGGCGGGCGCCCCGATCAAGCTGCTCGGCACCGGCGAAAAGACCGACGCGCTGGAGGTCTTCCATCCCGACCGCATCGCCGACCGCATCCTCGGCATGGGCGACGTCGTCAGCCTGGTCGAAAAGGCCGCCGAGACGATCGAGCAGGACGAGGCCGAAGCGCTCGCACGCAAGATCCAGAAGGGCCAGTTCGACCTCGACGATATGCTGAAACAGCTTCGCCAGCTGAAGAAAATGGGCGGGCTCGACGGGCTCCTCGGCATGCTGCCGGGTATCGGCAAGATGAAGAAACAGCTCGATCAGGCGAATATCGACCCGAACATTTTGAAGCGCCAGGAGGCGATCATCCTGTCGATGACGCCCAAGGAGCGCCGCAACCCGAAGATCATCCATGCCTCGCGCAAGAAGCGCATCGCCGGGGGATCCGGCTCGAGCGTGCAGGACATCAACAAGCTGCTCAAACAGTGGATGGAGATGTCGAAGATGATGAAGCGCATGGGCAAGATGGCCAAGAAGGGCAAGATGCCAGGCGGCATGCCGCCCGGTTTCCCACCCGGTGGCGGAATGCCGCCAGGTGGTCTGCCCCCCGGCTTTCCGCCCGGCGGGCTGCCTGGGCGCTGACCGGACGAGCCGGAATAGACTGAAGAGCCAGAAGAGACTGAGACAACCCAACTTTCGAGAAACACGGGACAGGAGTACCCACGACCATGTCGCTTAGAATCCGTCTCGCCCGGGGAGGGGCGAAGAAACGGCCGTATTACCGGATCGTCATCGCTGATTCGCGCACGCCGCGCGACGGCCGCTTCATCGAGCGCGTCGGCAGCTACAACCCGATGGTGCCCAAGGACCATCCCGACCGCGTGAAGCTGAACGAGGACCGGATCAAGCATTGGCTCGGCCACGGCGCCCAGCCGTCGGAGCGCGTCGCGCGCTTCCTGGGCGCGGCCAACATCATTGATCTCGCCGAGCGCCGCGATCAGACCAAGCAGCACATGCCGCGGCCCAAGACGGTCGAGCGCATGAAGGCCGCCGAGGAGGCCAAGAAGGCGGCCGAGGAAGCCGCCGCTGCCGAGGCTGCGGCCCCTGCCCCAGAGGCGCCGGCAGAAGAGGCGCCGGTTGAGGAAGCGCCTGCCGAGGAGGCCCCCGCTGAGGAAGCGGCTGAAGCCACGTCGGAGGATGCGCCTGCCGCGGAAGCTGCGGTGGAAGAAGCTCCGGCCGAAGCGGCCCCCGCCGAAGAGGCCAAAGCTGAGGAAGCCCCCGCCGAAGAGGCCAAAGCTGAGGAAGCCCCCGCCGAAGAGGCTCCCGCCGAGGAGGCCCCTGCTGAAGAGGCCCCTGCTGAAGAGGCCAAAGCCGAGGGCGGCGGCGAGGCGGCGAAGAAGGAGGACGCCTAGCGGCCGATGGTGGACGCGGACAAGCCGGACCAGGCGCGGGTTTGCCTGGGCGCGGTCGCGGGTGCGCACGGGGTGCGTGGCGCGCTGCGGGTCAAGAGCTTCACCGCCGAGCCTGAAGATATCGCGGCCTACGGGCCGGTCACCGACGAAGCGGGGAGGCGTGACTTCATGCTCCGCATCGTCGGCCAATCGCGCGGAGACCTGGTGATCAAGGTGGACGGAATAAACGACCGCGATGCGGCGGAGGCGCTGAAGGGCACGCGATTCTATGTCGCGCGCGCGGTGCTGCCCGAAACCGAGGCGGACGAGTTCTATCACGCCGATCTGATTGGGCTACGCGCGGAAAACGAGGGCGGAGAGACGCTTGGCACGGTGCGCGCGGTGCATGACCATGGCGCCGGAACGCTGATCGAGATCCGCGCGCAAGACGGCGCCGAGCTTCTGGTGCCCTTCACCAGGGCGGCGGTTCCGGTGGTCGACCTTGAAGCCGGACGAGTTGTGGTCGTGCCGCCGGATGGGGTGGACGAACCGGAAAGCGCCGACGAAATCGGCGAAACCAACGAAGCGGGCGACGACCGATGAGCGCCGCCCAGGCAACCGATCCCCAGTCACCCTGGCTTGCCACGGTGCTGACGATCTTTCCGGAGATGTTTCCGGGACCGTTGGCCTGCTCCCTGGCGGGCAAGGCGCTGGAAAGCGGCGTCTGGGCTCTCGAAACGGTGGACATCCGCGACTTCGCGCGCGATAAGCACCGCACCGTGGACGACACGCCGTTTGGCGGCGGACCCGGCATGGTGATGCGGCCCGACGTGGTCGACGCAGCGTTGGAATCGGTGGCGGAGCGCCCCGGCCCGGTGCTGCTGATGACGCCGCGCGGCGCGCCGCTCGACCAGCGCCGGGCCGAAGACCTTGCCGCCGGGCCGGGCGTCACCATCTTGTGCGGGCGTTATGAGGGGATCGACCAGCGCGCCATCGAGGCGCGCGATCTCGACGAGGTAAGCCTCGGCGATTTTGTGCTGTCGGGCGGCGAGCCGGCGGCGCTGGCGCTAATCGATGCGACGGTCCGTCTGCTGCCCGGCGTGCTTGGCGCGGAGGCCTCGCTGGGCGAGGAGAGTTTCGAGCGAGGATTGCTGGAATACCCCCACTACACCCGGCCCGCCGACTGGCGGGGGCGGGCGGTGCCGGAGGTTCTGCTCTCCGGTCACCACGAGAAGATACGCGCCTGGCGGTTGGCCCAGGCAGAAGAGATCACACGCCGCCGGCGGCCCGACATGTGGGCGCGCTACGAGGCGGCCAGGATGACAGAAGGAAGCGAGCGATGAACACCATCCAACAGATCGAGCAAGAGCAAATCGAAAAGCTCACGGCCGACAAGAGCCTGCCCGACTTCGCGCCCGGCGACACGGTGCGCGTGTTGGTCAAGGTGGTCGAAGGCACGCGCGAGCGGATACAGGCTTTCGAAGGCGTGTGCATCGCACGCAAGAATGCCGGGCTCAACTCCTCCTTCACCGTGCGCAAGCTGAGCTACGGCGAGGGCGTGGAGCGCGTCTTCCCGCTGTACAGCCCGCGTATCGAGGATATCGAGCTGGTGCGGCGCGGCCGGGTACGCCGGGCCAAGCTCTATTATCTGCGCGGACGCACCGGCAAGGCCGCGCGCATCGCCGAGCGCACCACGGGCCGCGGGCGTTCAAAGCCGGGTGAAGTCGCGACCGCGGCCGAAGCCAAGGCTCCCGACACCAAATCGGACGAGAAGCCTGCCAAGGCCAAGAAAAAGGCCAAGGACGAGACGAAGGCCGAAGAAAAGCCCGAGGCAGAGGCCAAGAAGGACGACGTGGGCGAAAGCTGAGCCGCGTCCCGTCACCCTCGCCGTCATTCCCGTGAAAGCGGGAAGCCATGGTTGCCATCGGTTGCAGTGTTTGCCATTCCTGGATTCCGGCTTTCGCGGGAATGACGGCAACAGGTGTGACGCCCTGATCCGTCCTGCCGCTAGCCGGCCTCGGCCAATCGCGCGACCCGCTTCTCGTTGATTGGGAAGTGGATCAGCGCCGCGACCACACCAAGCGCAACACCGAGCCACCACACCACGTCGTAGGAGCCGGTGGTGTCATAAAGCTTGCCGCCCAGCCAGACACCCAGGAAGGCGCCGACCTGGTGGCTGAAGAAGACGAAGCCGAACAGCATTCCCATGTAGCGCGGCCCGAACATCTGGGCCACCAGTCCGCTGGTCAGCGGAACCGTCGACAGCCACATAAGCCCCATCACGCCGGCGAAGACCAACGTCGTGACCACTGTCGGCGGGATCATGACGTAGATCGCGATCGCCACCGCTCGGGTAATGTAGAGCCCGCTTAGCAGATACTTTTTGCTGTATTTGTCGCCGAGTATGCCGGCCGAGAGCGAGCCGATGATATTGAGCAGGCCAATAACGGCGATCGCCCAGGCGCCGACATAGGCTTCCATCCCGGCATCGGTGATGTAAGGCGGCAAATGGACCTGGATGAAGGTCACGTGAAAACCGCAAACGAAGAAGCCAAGCACCAGCAGGATATAACCTGAATGCCGGCTCGCCTCGCGGATCGCCGCCCCGACCGACTGGTCCAGGCCGACGCCGTCGAATTCCGACTTGCCGGCCAGCGCCATCGAGAGCGGGATGATCAACAACGGGAAAGCGCTGGCGATAATCAGCGCCGTCTGCCAGTCGAACTCGGCGATCAGGAACTGGCTGACCGGAACGATCAGGAATTGTCCCATCGACCCCGCGGCGGTGCCAACGCCAAGTGCGGTTGAACGCCGTTCCTCGGGCACCATACGCCCGAAGGCAGCAAGCACGATCGAGAACGACGCGCCCGCAAGGCCGAGGCCAAGCAGAAGCCCTGCAGAAAGGTAGAGCGAGCCGGGCGTGTCGGAGATCGCCATCAGATAGACGGAGACCGCATAGAGGACCGCGCCGATGGAGAGCACCCGCGCGTTGCCGTACTTGTCGGCGAACAGACCGGCAAAAGGTTGCGCCGCGCCCCAGACGAGCACCTGGATGGCGACCGCCAGAGAGAAGACTTCGCGGCCCCAGCCGAGCGATTTCGACATCGGATCGAGCCACAGCCCGAACCCCGCGCGGGTACCGAAGCTGACGATCGTGATCAGGCAGCCGGCGAAAATTATGACCATCGGCGTGCGCCAGGTCTTCATGGCGTCTGTCATGGCGGGTCGATCCAGCGGTGGAACCTTAAGGGCGACCTACGCTGCGGCGTGCGGGCTTTCAATCTCATGCCCCCGCATGGCAGATGCGCGTATGGCGCAACGCCGCTCGCCGCAGGCTCTAGCGAAGATGGACCTGGGCGGGCCCAAAGTCCATGATCCGGCCAAGTCCGGCGTCCGATAGCATCGAAAGGCGTGACCCTTGGCGATCCCCGAACCGGCACCTGCCCTGCCGTCCGCGACCATCCTCCTGGTGCGCGATGCGCCGGAGGGCCTGGAAGTGTTCATGGTGGTTCGCCACCACGAGATCGACACCGCCTCGGGCGCTTCGGTGTTTCCCGGCGGCAAGCTGGCCGCGGGTGACGGCGATTCGGTCCTTCGCGCGCATTGCGACGGCGCCGATGGTCTGGACGAAACCGGCCTGGCGCTGGCGGTTGCCGCGATCCGCGAGAGCTTCGAGGAGTGCGGCGTGCTGCTGGCGCGGCGCGAAGGCGAGACGGGCTTGCTCGACGCGCCATCGGTGGCGGCGCTGCAAGATTTCCGCGCTCCTTTCGAGACCGGCGCGCTGACGATGGCCGAGTTCGTGGGCACGCATCGCCTGCGTCTGGCCTGCGACGCACTGGTGCCCTTCGCGCGCTGGATCACGCCCGCCATCGTGCCCAAGCGCTTCGACACGTATTTCTACCTGACCATTGCCCCGGCCGATCAGGCGGCGCTGCATGACGGCGGCGAGACGGTCGATTCAATCTGGATCCGTCCCGATACGGCGCTGCGCGAGGCCAATGCTGGGACGCGGCCGATCGTCTTTCCGACCCGGCTCAACCTGATGCTGCTTGCCCAGGCGGCGAGCGTGGAGGCGGCGATCGCCGCGGCCCGGGCGCGTGAGGTGGTGGCGGTGCAGCCGGAGATCGAGGACCGGGGGACGGGCAAAGCCGTCTGTATTCCGGCCGAGGCGGGCTATCCGATCACCGAGGTGCCGGTCGCGGTGGCGCGCGGCGCACCCTGGCCGGACGGGCCGGTGTCCTGACGAAATGAAGCTTGGCGATTGATCGTCCGGGGCGGAGGCGCTACCTCTAGCGCCGCTTGCGGGGGGCCGGGTTGTCGGCGATCCCGCGCGATATCACATCTTTCTTGAAGCGACACGGGACCTGACGACATGGCAAAACCACGCACGCTGTTCGACAAGATCTGGGACGGCCATTTGGTCGACCGGCAGGATGACGGCACTTGCCTCATCTATATTGACCGTCACCTTGTCCATGAGGTCACCAGCCCCCAGGCCTTCGAGGGGTTGCGCATGGCCGGGCGCAAGGTGCGCCGGCCTGACGCAACGCTGGCCGTCCCCGACCACAACGTGCCGACCTCCAACCGCGCGCACGGGATCGACGACGAGGAATCGCGTATCCAGGTCGAGGCCCTGCGCGACAACTGCGCCGAGTTTGGTGTGCCCTATTTCGAAATGGACGATGTGCGCCAGGGCATCGTCCATATCATCGGCCCCGAGCAGGGCTTTACGCTGCCAGGCGTGACCTTGGCCTGCGGCGATTCGCACACGGCGACGCATGGCGCCTTCGGGGCTTTCGCGCTCGGCATCGGCACCTCCGAAGTCGAGCACGTGCTGGCCACCCAAACGCTGTTGATGCGGCCCTTCAAGAATATGCGTGTCACCGTCGATGGCGCGCTGCCGCTGGGCGTCACCGCCAAGGACATGATCCTCGCCATCATCGGCACGATCGGCACCGCGGGCGGCACCGGCCACGTCATCGAATATGCCGGCGAGGCGGTGCGTGCGCTGACGATGGAAGGGCGCATGACGGTCACCAACATGTCGATCGAGGCGGGCGCGCGCGCCGGCCTAGTGGCGCCTGATGAGACGACCTTCGAGTATGTGAAGGGCCGGCCGATGGCGCCCAAGGGCGGGGCTTACGAGCAGGCGGTTGCGTATTGGAAGACGTTGCCGGGCGATGAGGGCGCGACATACGAGACCGAGGTGACCTTGAATGCCGGCGACATCGCACCCCAGGTCACTTGGGGAACCAGCCCCGAGGACGTGACCCCGATCACCGGCGCCGTTCCCGATCCCGCCTCGACCGACGATGAAGGCAAGCGCGACCAGATCGCGCGGTCGCTCAAATATATGGGCCTCACGCCCGGCACGCCGCTCACGCAAGTCCCGATCGACAAGGTCTTCATCGGCTCGTGCACCAACGGCCGCATCGAGGATATTCGTGCCGCCGCCGAGATCGCCAAGGGACGCAGCGTCGCCGAGGGTGTCTACGCCATGGTGGTGCCGGGTTCGGGGCTGGTGAAGGCGCAGGCCGAGGAAGAAGGGCTCGACGCGGTGTTGCGCGAAGCCGGCTTCGACTGGCGCGAGCCGGGCTGCTCGATGTGTCTGGCGATGAACGCCGACCGTCTGGAGCCGGGCGAGCGCTGCGCCTCGACCTCGAACCGCAACTTCGAAGGCCGGCAGGGGCGCGGCGGGCGCACGCATCTGGTCTCGCCGGCGATGGCGGCAGCCGCAGCCGTTACCGGCACGCTGACGGATGTGCGGGAGCTCGACTGAGGCGAGTGGTCGTTGGCTGGACTTTGAAGCGTCCGAACTAGCGCCGGCCGATATCGCCCTCGGTGGCGAGCTGGGACAGCTCGGGCACGTCTTTCAGCGTCGGCACCGTGACGCGAGACAGCGGATCGCTGCCGGTCAACAGGCGCGCGATGGTGGCCTTGTGCTCGCCCAGCCGCAGCGGCTCGTCGGGCTCGACGGTGACTTGCGCGAACTGCACCCACTCGCCGTTCATCAGCACGTAGCTTCCGACCGTCGAATCGAGGTCGATGACGTCGTAGAGACCGTCGGCCCGGCAACGCACCTCGGCATGGCGGCGCGAGACCGTGACATTGTTGAGGACGATGTCGTTTTCGCTCGATCGCCCAACGCGGTAGCATTCCATGGCCGCTCCGATCGTATCCGCGAGCCCTGATTAGGGCAGCAGACCGAGCCTGGCGCACGGGTGGCTAACAATTCATTAAGGATCGCTGGCCTTTTAGACGGCTAGAATATTTTGAGTGGGCCGGAACCGTTTGACCAGCCGGCCGTCAGGTTGGCGGTTGAAGGCCGCCGCGCTTTTTGACCATGTCGTTGGTCAGGAACGCGTCGACCAGCCACCACAGGCCGAGCAGCGTGAGCGGAACCGTGCCGATGAACCAGCCAGCCGAGCCCTCGCCCATCAGCATTAGTCCGATGCCGGCCAAGAGGAAAACCGCCTGTACGGCCCCGGTGATATAGGCGCCGAGATAGAAGCGGTGGGCGCCAAGGCCGCCGAGGAAGAACCACAGGAGGTAGGCGACCGCCAACGATTTGGCGCCATTGCCGGCTGGCATGCCTGCCGGCGGGTGGGCCGGTGTGTCAGCGGCCGGTTGGCCCGCCGCGGGCGGCACCGGCATGGGCGGCGCCTCGGCGACCGTCGGCGGCGGGGCCGCGCCGCGCTGAGGTCGGGGGCCGGGGCGCGAGGTTTCCGGCGGGCGAAAGGCATCGGCCGGCAGCGCGCCGGGAGGCGGTTGCGGGTTCGGCGTTCCGGCCGGCCCATCCGAGCCAAGCTCGCGGCTGGCCTCGCGGCGGGTTTGCAGGGGTTTGGGCCCACGCTCGGTGGTGCGATCGAAGGGATCGCGGTAGGCGGCCAAAAGCATTGCCGGCGTGGTCTCGAACTCGCCGAGCCGGATCGTTTCGTCCGGGCCGACGGTGGCGTGTTCGAACTGCACCCAGCGGCCTTCATGCAGCGCGAAGGTGCCGACCGAGGATGTGTTGTCGAAGATATCGAAACTGCCGTCGTCGTTTCGCTGCATCTCCGCGTGGTTGCGCGAGACCGAGGGATGATCGACCACCACGTCGTTCCCCTGTCCGCGTCCAATGCTCAGTCTGGCGGGAGTGGCCATCGTGTCTTTGCCCGGCGAGGCCCTTGTTGATTGAACAGATGGATGTGGGGCCCGGCGGATTCGATCACCGATCGCGGCTCCCGGCAAGACCTTGGCTGCAACATGCGGGCCCGATTGTGTGAATTGCGGGCGTCTGCCGCGCGATTTGGACCTCTTTCTTGCACGTCGGGAGCGGTAGCGCGGCCCCGCCGGGCATGCTAACACCGTGGGCTCGTCTCGCCGTTGGGCGACGATTTTCCGCTGACAATCCCAGGTGCGGAGCATGGACAAGTTCACCAGCCTGAGGGGCGTGGCCGCCCCATTGCCGATGATCAATGTCGATACCGATGCGATCATCCCCAAGCAGTTTCTGAAGACGCTGACCCGCAATGGTCTTGGCAAGCATCTCTTCACCGAGATGCGCTACGCGGACGATGGATCGGAGAAACCCGATTTCGTGCTCAACAAGGAGCCGTACCGCAAGGCCGCGATCCTGATCGCGGGCGAGAATTTCGGCTGCGGATCGTCGCGCGAGCACGCGCCTTGGTCGCTGCTAGATTTCGGCATTCGTTGCGTGATCGCGCCGTCCTATGCCGACATCTTCTTCAACAATTGTTTCAAGAACGGCATTTTGCCGATCGTCCTGCCGCAGGAGCAGGTCGACGCGCTGATGCAGGACGCCGAGAAAGGCGCCAACGCCATCGTCACCGTCGATCTCGAAAAGCAGGAGATCACGCGGCCCGACGGCGAAGTGATCGGCTTCGACGTCGATCAGTTCCGCAAACACTGTCTGCTCAACGGTCTCGACGATGTCGGCCTGACTTTGGAAAAGGCCGCCAGCGTTGATGCTTACGAAGGCCGCCAGAAGGGCGAGCAACCCTGGCTCTATTGAGCGGGCCGCAGCGCGTTTGACAAGGTTCAACCGGGGGAATCCACCACGAAGGGCGGGGCGTTGCGACCATCGCCAGCTGCGGGACCGGCGGTGCGGGCGCGCGCTCCAACCCAAAACAAGACGAGGATAACGGCGCATGGCTTCGAATCGAAAGCTCCTCATCCTGCCGGGCGACGGCATCGGCCCCGAGGTGATGATCCAGGTCCGCCGGGTCATCGATTGGCTTGGCAAGAAACGCACGATCAGCTTCGACATTGACGAAGATCTGGTCGGCGGCGCCTGTTACGACGCCCACGGCGTCTCGATCCGCGACGAAACCATGGAGGCTGCGTTCGAGGCCGACGCGGTGCTGTTCGGCGCTGCGGGCGGACCCAAATGGGACAACGTGCCGCGCGAGCATCGCCCCGAGGCGGGCTTGCTGCGTCTGCGCAAGGACCTCGATCTCTTCGCCAACTTGCGGCCGGCGCTGGTCTTCGAGGCGCTCGCCGATGCCTCGACGCTGAAGCGCGAGGTGGTCGAGGGGCTCGACATCATGATCCTGCGCGAGCTCACCAGCGGGGTCTATTTCGGCGAGCCGCGCGGCGTCGAGACGCTGCCCGACGGCACCCGTCGGGCGGTCGACACCCAGAGCTATACCGAGGCCGAGATAGAGCGCATCGTCCGCGTCGGCTTCGAGCTGGCGCGCAAGCGGCGCAACAAGGTGACCTCGACCGAAAAGTCGAACGTCATGGAGACCGGCGCCTTCTGGCGCGAGATCGCCGGGCGTATCGCCAGGGACGAATTCCCTGACGTCGAGTTCGAGCACATGCTGGCTGACAATTGCGGCATGCAGTTGGTGCGCAATCCCAAGCAGTTCGACGTCATCGTCACCGACAATCTCTTCGGCGACATGCTGTCGGATGTGGCGGCGATGCTGACCGGCTCGCTGGGCATGCTGCCCTCCGCCAGTTTGGGCGCGGTCGACGAGACCACTGGCAAACGCCATGCGCTCTACGAGCCGGTGCACGGCTCGGCGCCCGACATCACGGGCAAGAACCTCGCCAACCCGATCGCAACCTTGCTCTCATTCGCGATGGCGCTGCGCTATTCCTTCGATGCGCCGGAGGATGCTGATCTGGTCGAGCAGGCGGTGGAGAACGTGCTTGCCAGCGGCATGCGCACCGCCGACATCATGCAGAAGGGCAAGGCCAGGGTCTCGACCGACGTGATGGGCGACACGCTGCTGCGCGAGCTCGACAAGCTGGCGAGCTAATAGCCTCTCTCCCGCTTGCGGGAGAGGAGAGGGTTATCCCGCCGCGCCCTCCAGTTCCGCGATGGCGTCGGCGAGGGCGATCAGGCGTTGCGCGCCCTCGACATGCAGGTTCTCGATCAGCTTGCCGTCGACCACGACGACGCCCTTGCCTTGCGCTTGCGCGTCCTCGAAGGCAGCGATGATCGCGTAAGCCTCGGCGACTTCGTGCACGTCGGGGCCGAATATCTGGTTGGCGGCTTCGATCTGGCGCGGATGGATAAGCGTCTTGCCATCGAAGCCGAGTTCGGCGCCCTGCCGGCACGCGGCCTCCAGCCCCTCGTTGTCCTCCAGGTTCAGATGCACGCCGTCGACGATGGCGATGCCGTGGGCGCGGGCGGCAAGCAGGCAGAGGCCGAGGCTGGTAATCATCGGCAGGCGTTCGGGCGTATGGGAGGCGTGCAGGTCCTTGGCGAGATCGGAGGTGCCCATGACAAGGCAGCCCAGGCGTGGACTGGCGCCGGCGATTTCCTCGGCGTGAAGAATGCCGAGCGGGGTCTCCATCATGCACCAGATCGTCTGGTCGTCCGGTGCGCCGTTGGCGGCCATGATGGCTTCGGCCTGGGCGACCATCGCGGCGCTTTCAACCTTGGGCAACAGCACGGCATCGGCGCCGGAGCCGGCCGCGGCGGCGATATCGTCCTTGCCCCAGGGCGTGTCGAGGCCGTTTGTCCGGATCGCCACCGCGCGCTTGCCGTAGGCGCCCGAGCCGGCCGCCTCGACGACCTGGGCGCGCGCGGTCTCCTTGGCGTCGGGGGCAACCGCGTCCTCCAGATCGAGGATCAGGGCGTCGGCGGGCAGGCCTCGCGCTTTTTCCAGCGCGCGGGCGTTGGAGCCCGGCATATAAAGGACGCTGCGGCGCGGCCGGACGGGATGGCCCATGGAAGGATCCTTTCGCTCGCGGGGAATTGTGCGGTGGGCGGCGTGAGCCTTAAAACAACGCCGCCGCCGTGGCAAGCTGGCGAGCCTTTCTGAATTCACTTCGAGCGAGCACCGAGCGGCGATGGCCATACTCTCGATCCAATCGCATGTCGCCTATGGGCGGGTCGGCAACCGGCTCGCGGTGTTCGCGTTGGAGCGCCTGGGCCACGAGGTCTGGCCGATCAACACGGTCGATCTCAGCAACCATCCGGCCTATGGGGGCCATCGCGGGCGGGTCGTGCCGGCGGGCGAGGTCGCGGCGCTGATTGCGGGGATCGCTGAGCGCGGCGCATTCTCACACTGCGAGGCGGTGCTTTCGGGCTATCTCGGCGCACCGGAGACAGGCCCCGTGGTGCTCGATGCGGTGGCGCAGGCGAAGGCGGCGAACCCGCAGGCGGTCTACTGCCTCGATCCGGTGATGGGCGACCGGCAGAGCGGGATTTATGTCGCCGAGGGACTGCCCGAGTTTTTTCGTGGCCAGGCGCTGCCGCGCGCCGACATCGTGATCGGCAACGATTTCGAGATTGGGTTGCTCGCGGGGCACGCGGCGCGCTCTTTTTCCAATCCGCGCGATGCGGCGACCGCGCTGCTCGCCAAGGGCCCGGCGGTCGTCATCGCGACCGGTATCGCCGAGGGGGCGACCCTGGCGACGATGGCGCTGAGCCATGAGGGCGCCTGGATCGTCCGCTCGCCGCGTGTGGCCGCGCCCGCTTATGGTGCTGGAGATCTCTTCAGCGCCGTCTTCCTTGACCGCCTGCTCGCCACCGCCGATGTCGTTGCGGCGCTGGAGCATACTGTCTCGGCGGTCTACGGGGTGTTCGCGGTAACGGCGCAGGCGGGCGCCGATGCCCTGGCGCTGGCCGCCGCCCAGGACGAGCTGATCGCGCCGAGCCGGCTATTTACGGCCGCGGCTCTTTGAAGCCAGCTTGGGGGACGCCGATTTGGGGGACGCCAGTTTGGGGGCTATCGGCCCGGAGGGCGCAGGTTTAGGCGACGCCAGATTGTGGGAGGTGAGCCTTGCCGCGGGCCAGCCGGACTTTTTGTCCGCGCGCATGGCGGCCGGCTTGCGCTTGCGGAGCTGAGCGCGCAGCGTTTTTGCGACTGCCGCCAAAACACCGGCCCAGTCGCCGGGCGCCTCCTGGCGGAAAAGCTGCATGCTGGGATACCAGGGGCTGTCGGTGCGCTCCAGCATCCAGCGCCAATCGGGCACGTAAGGCAAAAGCGTCCAGATCGGCTTGCCCAGGGCGCCGGCCAGATGCGCCACCGCGGTATCGACGCTGATGACCAGGTCGAGATTGGCGACGGCGGCGGCGGTGTCGGCGAAATCGGCGGCCCGGCCCCCGAGCGGCGTGATTTTCATGCCCTTCGGCGGATTGGCGAGCGCCGCCTCGGCCGGGCCTTTTTGCAGGCTGTAGAGCGTCACGCCGCGGATCTTCGCTAGCGGGGCCAAATCCTCGAGGGTAATCGAGCGGTTTCGGTCGTTGTCGTGTTGCGGCCGGCCGGCCCAGACGAGACCGACCTTGAAGCCCCCGGCGCCGGTCCCATCGATGCGCGAGGCCCATTGCGCGATCAGCGCGGGGTGCGGGTGAAGGTAGGGCACGGCGGCCGGGATCGTCGCGGCATTGGTCTCAAAGATCGCGGGCAGGCTCATCGGCGAGACGACGAGGTCGTGGCCGCGCGGCAAGGGCTTGCGTTGCGAAGGCTTCTCCAGGAGCCGGTCGACCCCCGGAAAGCCGGAGAGCAGGCGCAGCATCGCCTGGTCGCCGGCAAGGGTGACGCTGGCGTCTTCGGCGCCGGGGCGCGAACGCAAGAGCGGCAGGTAACGCACGAACTGGATGGTATCGCCAAGGCCTTGCTCGGCCTCGACCAACAGGGTGCGGCGGCCCAGCGGCTCG
>Ga0209633_10002064_pt1 | contig 19887 bp, 9 predicted proteins | sample Cruoilmetagenom1_FD_187290 | JGI IMG/M metagenome (GOLD analysis project Ga0209633, IMG submission 187290) | Oil polluted marine microbial communities from Coal Oil Point, Santa Barbara, California, USA - Sample 1 (SPAdes) (version 2) | ecosystem: Environmental > Aquatic > Marine > Oil seeps ... | reverse complement strand
ATATTATTTAAAAATATGAGTTCGACATAGTGAAAGGGTCAATAAATGGAAAATACAATCTTAAAAGTTGTTTTGTCATTCCAGCATTAGCAAAAATGACAAGGGTTTGAAAAATAAAATAATAAATGATGCTTAAAATAGTCTGTTTCGGAGAAGTTTTATGGGATATATTTCCAACATATAAAATAATTGGTGGCGCACCATTAAATGTCGCGCTAAGACTAAACTCATACAATGTTAAAACAAATATAATTAGTCGAATTGGCAATGATATTAATGGAACAGAGATTCTAAAATATATTAAAGAAAATGGAATGGATACAACTACCATTCAAATTGATGAAACGTATAAAACAGGTTGCGTTAATATTATATTAGATGAGAATGGTTCTGCATCTTACGAAATAGAAACTCCGGTTGCCTGGGATAAAATAGAAGTTACAGATAAGAATGTAGCAATCGTAAAATCATCAGATGCTTTTGTTTATGGAAGTTTAGCTTGTAGAGATAATATAACAAAAAATTCTTTGTTGCATTTATTGAAGCATGCTAAGTATAAGGTCTTTGATGTAAACCTTCGACCACCATTTTATTCAATGGATTTAATATTAGATTTAATGAAAAAAGCTGATTTTATTAAGTGCAATGATGAGGAATTAATAGAAATATGTAATGCTTTGAATTTTAGATCAGAATCAATTGAAAACAACATTAAATCTCTTTCAAAATATACGCAAACAAACCAAATATGTGTTACTTTGGGGAAAGATGGTGCTATTTTTTATAATTATGGACAATTATATACTAATAAAGGATTTAAAGTAGAAGTTAATGATACAGTAGGGGCAGGCGATTCTTTTCTTGCAACGTTAATTAACAGCCTCTTACTCAATTCAAAACCGATTGAGGCTTTAGATATTGCTTGTGCAACTGGAGCTTTGGTTGCGAGTAAAAAAGGTGCCAACCCAATACTTAACAATATTGAAATTTTAAAATTAATGAAATAAAGAGGTAATTAAATTGGTAATTACTGAATTACGCAAACGTTTTCGTAATTAAATTGGCAATGTACTTTGTTTATGTAGTTTAATTTAATGTATATTTATCGCCGAATTATATATTGTTTTTAAAAAAAACTAAAAGATTATGCATTAAGCAATCTTTTCTCCTAATCATTTAATATAATTCAAACTAATTTAAACTAATTTAAATAATTATGAAATTCAATTTACTCAAACATTTAATGTTTTTTGTTATTATGCTATCTAGTAGTATAATATTTGCACAGACAGTAACTGGGACAGTAACAAGTGCTGACGGTCCATTGCCGGGAGTTAATGTTATTGAAAAAGGTACAACAAACGGGGTTATAACTGATTTTGACGGTAATTACTCAATTTCAATTACATCTTCAGATGCTGTACTTGTGTACAGTTTTATTGGCTTTATTAGCCAGGAGGTTACTGTGAACGGACAAACAACGATCGATCTAACGCTCGTTGAAGATTCTCAGGCTCTAGATGAGGTTGTAGTCGTTGGTTACGGATCTGTTGTAAAGAAAGAAATTACAACTGCAGTTACAAGTGTTAGCGCCGAAGATTTTAATCAAGGTGTTATTAGTGAACCAACACAATTGCTTCAAGGTAAGGTAGCGGGACTTAGTATTTACAACAAAGGTGGTAACCCCAATGACAATGGTACTATTCGTTTGAGAGGTATTTCTACTATTGGAGGAAATACACAACCTTTGGTTGTTATTGATGGTGTACTTGGTCAAGACTTAAATAATGTTGACCCTAGTGATATTGAAAATATTACGGTATTAAAGGACGGATCTGCTGCGGCAATTTATGGTACTCGTGGATCTAGTGGTGTTATTTTAGTTACAACCAAGTCAGGAAAAAATGGCCAACCTTTTTCGATTTCATATAATGGACAAGTTTCTTCTGCATTTATTGCAAATGAAATTGAGGTGATGAATAGAGATGAATTTCTCGCTGTAGGTGGTAGTGACCTTGGTGCTGATACAGATTGGGTAGGTGAAGTAACTCGTAATGCTGTATCGCAAGTTCATAATATAGCTGCTGTTGGAGGAACTGATAATGCAAATTATCGTGTGTCGGTAAACTTTAGAGATACTGAAGGGATTTTAATTAATTCTGGGTTTGATCAGTTCAATGCCAGGACTAAATTATCTGGTAAGATTTTAAATGATAAGTTAAAAATCGATTTTAACTCTTCATTGACGCAACGCGACAGCGACTTTGGATTTAATGAAGCGTTAAGATATGCTGTGCTATATAACCCAACTGCGCCTATCTTTGGTTCAGATGCTCCGTTTGCATTTAATTCAGATCAATTCGGTGGTTATTTTGAAACATTAGGTTTATTCGATAGTTTTAACCCGGTTTCAATTGCTGAACAGAATAAAAATTATGGGACACGAAGTACGATAAACTATAGTTTAGATTTTAGATACACATTTACAGATGAATTATCTGCTAATCTGAGTGTTGGAGAACAAAATATAAAAACTACTAATAGACAATACTATCCAACTACAGCTTTCTTTAGAGGTAATGCAGTTAGTCCTTTTAGAAAAGGAAGAGCAGACTTCTTTAATAGCGAAGACCGCAATAAAACATTGGAATTGTTTGGTACATATAACAAATCTTTTAGCGATTCATTTGTATTTAAGTTTACAGGTGGTTATTCATGGCAAGAAAGTGATTATAATGAATACTTTTTACGACTTGGTGATTTTCCTCCAGGTGTAGATTTTGATTTTAGTGATAATATTGAGGTTTCACAAGATTTGCTTGAAGCTGGCCGTATTGAGGCTAATAGTGGTAGAGATGACGATGATAGAATTATCGCATTCTTTGCACGTGCAAATGCAACTATTGATGATGCTATATATATAAATGCTTCTATAAGAAGAGAGGGTTCTAGTAGATTCGGTGAAAATGAACAATGGGGATTATTCCCGGCTGCCGCAATCGGAGCTGATTTAAACAAGTATCTTGAGTTAGATAATGTAGATCTGTTAAAAGTTAGATTAGGATATGGTGTTACCGGTGCAATTCCACCTCGAGGTGGCTTATCTCAAACAACTTTTAATATAAGTAATGGATCTAACGGATTTGGTGGTTCTGGTACAGGCTTAGGAAGTAGAGCCCCGAACCCTGATCTAAGGTGGGAAGAAAAAAGAGAATTAAATTTAGGTTTTGAATTTGCAACAGAACGTTTTTCAGGTACCTTAGATATCTATAATAGAGATATAGTTGACTTTATAACTGAAGAGAATGTTGATGCTGCGGTGTTTGGTTTTCCTACTCGTTTTCAAAACGGAGGTGAATTAAATACGAAAGGGCTTGAATTAAGTTTAAATTATGATGTTGTTAATAATGAAGAAATTAAGTATAATACCGGTATAATATTTTCTACCACTAAAACTAAGTTAGTAAAGAATACAGGAGGTGATAGAACAATTGCTAATTTAGGAGCTCCAGGTCAAAATGATACAGAAGTAATTTTAGTAAGAGAAGGTGACGAAATTGGTCAAATATGGGGACCTGTATTTACGGGTGAAGTAGATGCCAATGGTACACCAATCTTAGCTGATTTGAATGGCGACGGAGTTTTAGTTACAGATCAGGGTAATGCCTTGGCTGATGATGCAGATTTTACTGTGTTAGGTAAAGGTATACCAGATTTTGAAATTGGTTGGACTAACCAAGTAACATTCGGTAATTGGGATGTAAATGCATTTTTTAGAGGAGCTTTCGGGCATAGTTTAGTAAATACTTTCCGTGCATTTTATGAGCCTAGAATTGGATCTCAATCTTCATATAATTTTGTAAATACAGAACTAGCAAGAGATGATATAAGAACGGCTCAATTTAGTTCTTATTATGTTGAAAAAGCTGATTTTCTTAAATTAGATAACCTTTCAATAGGATATAAAGTAAATGTGGACAATGATTATATCAAGAGTATTAGATTGTCATTAAGTGGTCAGAATTTGTTTACTATTACAAATTATACCGGTGCCGATCCAGAACCAGCATTACAAGATAGAGGAGATGTTGGTAACGAATCGGAATTAGGGGACATAAATGTTTTGGCTCCAGGTATTGATAGACGTTATAATTACTTTTCGTCTACTACAATTACATTCGGATTAAATATTAACTTTTAAATAAAAATAAAAAAATGAATCATTTAATAAAATTAACATTCTTACTCAGTACGCTATTTTTAGTATACTCATGTACTGATTTAGAAGAAGTATTAGAAGATGAATTAACGTCAGAGTTCTCTGATGATGGTGTTTCTGTAATAGAAGGCGCTACTGATGGTGGAGTACAACCTCCGGGAGCTTTAATAGCTTCATATAATGGAGTTAGAAATGGATCAGCAAACCATGGTTCTTATTATTCTGTTCAGACGGTTTCATCAGATGAAATGGCAATTGGCCAAAAAGGAGGTGACTGGTTTGATGGTGGTGTTTGGTTAAGAATGCATAGACATACTGTTGGCTCTGCAAACGGTAATCTAAATGATACTTGGAATAACGCTTATAGTGGTATTGGAGAAGTAAACCTTGCACTTGCTGGTTCTTTAAATCCAAGTGAATTGGCGCAAGCTAAAACAATTAGAGCTTTTCATTATTGGAGATTGTTAGACCTTTTTGGAAGAGTAAAATTGATTACTACTTCTGGTGGTGACGCACCTCAATCTACAAGAGCAGATGTGTTTAACTTTGTAGAAAGTGAATTGTTAGACGTTTTAGGTATCAGTGCAGTAACCAATAGCATGGATTTATCTGGTAGTGATTTGGGTGTTTCACCTGAACCATATATAATAAATCAATTTGCTGCTTTGGGATTACTTGCTAAACTGTACTTAAACGCTGAAGTTTATACCGGCTCTACATATTACCAAGAAGCTGATTGGGCTGCAAGTTATATTATAGATAACGGCCCTTACCAGTTATGTGGTGTAGGATGTTCAGTGCCTAATCTTGCGAAAAGACCGGCTGTTGCATCAGATCCTGATGATTTGGAAGGTTATGCTGCTGTGTTTGCTCCAAATAATCAATTCAATCCTGAAATGATTTGGTCAATTTATTACGATCAAGTAGGAGCAGGAGGAATGAATTTTGTACAAATGAATTTACATTATAGTACGCAATTAACATATGCTTTAGATCAACAACCATGGAATGGTTATCAAGTGCTAGAAGAATTTTATAATAGCTACGAAGCTGGAGATGCTAGAAAAGAAGCTAACTTTTTAGTTGGTCCTCAAAAGGATTTTGGTGGAAATGCATTACTTGATTTTGCGGCAGATGATGATGATCTTGTTGTAGATTATACACCAGCTATTAATGAATTAGAACCTAATTCATTGAGACAAAGTGGTACTCGTGCAAAGAAATTTAGTTTTCAACTTTTTGGTAGACAAGAAATGAATAATGATTATCCTGTCATGAGATTAGGACAAATACATTTAATTCGTGGTGAAGCTAGAGCTAGAGCTGCAGGTGACTGGAGTTTATCATTACCAGATATAAATGCAATTAGAGATAGAGCAGGTGTATCAGCATTAGGATCAATTGATGCTCAAGGTTTCTTTGATGAAAGAGGTAGAGAGATGTTCGCAGAGTCTAGTCGTAGAACTGACCGTATTAGATTTGGTAAATGGGGTGAGTCTTGGTGGGAAAAAACGAATAGCGATGCATTCAGAATCCTATTCCCAATACCACAGCCTCAAATTGACGCTTCTAGTGGTAGTCTAACACAGAATCCGGGTTATTAATATTAATTTGAATTAAGTTTATTATATAAAAAGGGTTGTTCATTATGAACAACCCTTTTTTTAGTCTTAATATTTTGAAACTATTAAGGTCAATTATATCTTTAATATCATTCCATTTATAATTCCAAGTTTTAGTTGTAATTTTAACTTTTCCAAAAATTATTTATCTAAATTCTAATTTTTGGAATCAATAATTATTAAATAGTTTATAGTTATATTAATATCCTTTTAAATCATATAAATAAATGAGACCCCTATCTCTTTTTATCATACTTTTATTTTTTTCCTGTAAAAAAGAGCAAAACACAGACACTTCATTATTCGTTTTAAAGGATGCTTCTACTGGTGTATTTTTTGAAAATATTTTGACTTATACTGAATCTTTTAACCCATATATCTATCGCAATTTTTATAATGGTGGAGGTGTAGCTATTGGGGATATCAATAATGACGGATTTGAGGATATCTACTTTACGGGTAATATGGTAGATAATAAATTATTTTTGAATAAAGGTAATTGGCAATTTGAAGACATAACCTTAAATGCAGGAGTATCTTGCCCTAATGTTTGGTCAACTGGAGTTACATTTGTTGATATTAATGCAGATGGACATTTAGATATTTATGTTTGCAAATCTGGTAAACCAGGAGGATCAACAAGACACAATGAACTTTTCATTAACAATGGTAATCTTACGTTCACAGAATCTTCAAAAGAATATGGTTTAGATATTGAAGGTTTATCTGTACATGCAGCGTTTTTTGACTATGACAAAGATGGAGATCTTGATTGTTATGTTTTAAATAATTCTATTAAATCAATTGGAGCATTTGATCTTATTAAAGATCAAAGAACAATACCAGATTCAGAAGGTAATGGTAATAAATTCTTAAGGAATGATAATGGAAAGTTTAAAGACATTACGGTTGAAGCGGGTATTTATACAAGTAAGATTGGTTTTGGCTTAGGTATAACTTTAGGTGATTTTAACAATGATGATTGGACTGATATTTTCATATCAAATGACTTTTTTGAAAAAGACTATTTATATTTAAATGATACAAAAGGAGGGTTCAAGGAACAACTAGAAGATTATTTTGAATCTATTTCAATGGGGTCAATGGGTGCAGACTTTGCCGATTTAGATAATGACCTTCGTTGTGATCTAATTGTTACCGAAATGCTACCGGTAACTCCGGAAAGACAAAAGACTAAAACTATGTTCGAGTCTTGGGATAAACATCAACTAGCTAAAAAACAGGGATATTTTAATCAATTTTCAAGAAATACACTTCAAAAAAATTTAGGGGACGGTAATTTTATGGAATTGGGTAGACAAGCTAAAGTTGCAGCAACCGAATGGAGTTGGAGTGCTCTACTATTTGATATGGATAATGATGGCCTGAAAGATATTTATATTAGCAACGGAATTTACAAAGATTTACTTGATAGAGATTATCTTACCTACGAAGCGAATGATGAAACTATTAAAAATAGGATAAATAGTGATGAAAAAGAAGTTATTAAGAAATTAATAGACGCAATGCCATCTAAAGCAGTTCCAAATGCTGTATTTCACAATCTTGGTAATTTTAATTTTGAAGATAAAAGTAAAGATTGGGGCTTAAATCTCCCCAGTTTTAGTAATGGTAGTGCTTATGGTGATCTTGATAATGATGGCGACCTCGATATTGTAGTAAATAATGTAAACATGCCATCTTTTGTTTATGAAAATACAACCGATACCTTAAAAAATAGAAGTGTAACGTTAAAACTATCGCAGAATGATAATAATACCCAAGCTATTGGTGCGAAAGCAATGTTTAAAAATGACAAAGGTAATATGGTCTATGTTGAAAATTATACTTCAAGAGGATTTCAAAGTAGTATTCCATCAAACATTCATTTTGGCTTAGGGAATACGAAAAAGATTGATTCACTTTGGTTACAGTGGCCTGATGGATCGAAAACAGTATTAGCTAATTTAGCTACTAATAAAATATATACAGTTGAACACGCTACTAAATCCGATAGTGGTAATACTAATTTGACAAATATTAGCAATAAATTAATGACCGAATATGAAAATTCCTTATTTAATTTTACGCATAAAGAAAATAACTATATCGATTTTAATAAAGAAAGACTTTTGACACAAATGTATAGTAACGAAGGCCCTGCTTTTGCAACAGAAGACATTAATAATGATGGCAAGGCTGATTTTTTCATTGGAGGTGCTAAATATCAGTCAGGAAAATTATTTATATCTACTGCGGTAGGTTATAATGAAATAAGTACACCATTTGAGAAAGAAATAAATTCAGAAGACGTAGATGCCATATTTTTTGATGGTGACAATGATGGCGATTTGGATTTGTATGTTTGTCATGGTGGTAAAGCTTATTCACCTTACGCAACAGAATTACATGATTCCTATTATATTAATCAAGATAATACGTTTATAAAAGTAGATAATTCACCATCTTTTCCCATTTCTGTCAGCTCGTCAGTAGTAAAGGCTGCTGATTATGATAATGATGGTGATTTAGATTTGTTTGTTGGTGAGAGGTATAAAACTAATTTATACGGAGAACCAGGATCTGGATATATATTAGAAAATGATGGACAAGGAAACTTTAAAGCCTCCAAAAATAATTTGCTAGAAAATATTGGGATGATTACAGATGCAATCTGGACAGATGTAAATAATGATGGATGGCAAGATTTGATTGTTTCAGGAGAATGGATGTCTATAAAAGTATATATTAATAATAATTCTAAACTAATTGATAAGAGTGATGTTTACAATCTTACTAATACATTAGGTATTTGGTCTTCTCTAGACCTGGTAGACGTTGATGGAGATGGAGATCAAGACCTTGTTGCTGGTAATATTGGACTTAATAACTTTTTTGAGCCTGACATGAGAATGTATATTTCAGATTTTGACGGAAATGGATTTAAAGAACAAATTATATGTAAGAAACAGACCGATGGTTATTATCCTATTATAGATAAAGATGAATTAATTTCACAAATACCATCCTTAAAAAAGAAGCTGTTATACTTTAAAGATTATGCTAAATCTAACATGAAATCTATTTTCTCTGAAAAAGTATTGAGTAATGCAGATTTTTTAGATTTAAATACGCTAGAAAGCACAATATTTTTTAATCAAAATGGTATCTTTGAATCTGCTAAGCTCCCTAGTGAAATTCAGTATTCACCTGTATATGCTATTAGTTCAACTGACATAAATGACGATGGATATGAAGATTTATTTTTTGGTGGTAATCAATATTTAGTTAAACCACAATTTGGAAGTTATGATGCGTCAAAAGGGTGGGTAATATTTGGGCCTTATTTATCAAATAATGAAAATATGAAAGTTTATCCATTAGGTATTAAAGGACAAATAAGAAGTCTTAATTGGATAGATTATAATAATAGAAAAATATTAATTGCATCTATAAATAATGAAAAAACAGTATTTAAAGTTTTTAAGAATGAATTTTAGAGTTTTTATAGTAAGTGTTTTAATAATGCTTACAAGTTGTTCTGAATCTAAATATGCTAAGCTTGTAAAAACAGAGATGGCTAAGGATGTTGTAAATGATTCATTGATGTTTGGGATGAAGTTTGGTCTGACAAAAAAAGATTTTTTTGATCAATGTTGGAAATTGAATAATGCAGGAACAATTGTACAAGGTCCTAGCAATGAATTTGTACAATATAACTTTCCGGTTAAAGAAGGTGATAGTTCAATAAATGACATAAAAATGCTCTTTTATGGAATTTTTGACGAAGAGAAAATCATGACTGGTATGGATTTGAGATTCTCTTATGTTGCTTGGTCTTTGTGGAATGAATCTCTTCACGCTGATAAATTAGTACCTGTTGTTAAAGATTCACTTAAATCATGGTATCCGGGAAATGATTTTATTCAAGTAACAACAAAAAAAACCAAACAAAATATATTTGTGAAGATAGATGGAAATCGTCGTATTATAATTGAATCTTTAGAGAATAATCAAGAGGTTAATGCGCGAATAGATGACCTGAGATACGTACTGGACTAATTAATGTGAATTGAATAATTATGACTTATAATAGAATATTAATTGTTTTACTGATAATTTTAAATGTTTCGTGTAAACCAGAAAAAAAAGAGTCTAAGAAAATTTTCGAATTGTTAGACGGAATACAAACAGGTATTGATTTTTCTAACAACCTTACTTATTCAGATGATTTCAATGTATATAAATATCGTAATTTTTATAATGGTGGTGGTGTCGCCATTGGCGATATTAATAATGATAGTTTACCCGATGTCTATTTTACTTCAAACCAAGAGCAAAACAAATTATATTTAAATCTTGGAAATTTTCAATTTGAAGACATTACGGAAAAAGCAGAAGTCGGTGGTACTAAACCATGGTCTACAGGAGTTTCAATGGTAGATATTAATGCTGATGGGCATTTAGATATTTATGTTTGTAATTCTGGAGATATAAAAGGGGAAAACAAACAAAATGAGCTCTTTATTAACAATGGAGACCAAACATTTACAGAGAGAGCTGTTGAATATAATCTAGCCGATAAAGGATTTTCTACACATGCTTCATTTTTTGATTTTGATAAAGATGGCGATTTAGATGTTTATATATTAAACAACTCGTATCAAGCTATTGGTAGTTTTGACCTAAGACGAAATGAACGTCCTAAAAGAGATTTGCTAGGAGGTGATAAATTAATGGAGAATGTAGACGGAAAATTTGTAGATGTTAGTGAAAAAGCTGGTATTTATGGCAGTGTTGTCGGGTTTGGATTAGGAGTTACCGTAGGTGATGTAAATAATGATGGTTGGGAAGATATATATGTTTCTAATGACTTTTTTGAACGTGATTACCTTTACATTAATAATAAAAATGGCACTTTTTCAGAAAGCCTAGAAAATCAAATGACTGCTATTAGTGGAGCTTCTATGGGGTCTGATATGGCAGATATTAATAATGATGGATATAATGATATTTTTGTTACTGATATGCTACCCTCAGAATATGAGCGTCTAAAGACAGTAACCACTTTTGAAGATTGGAATAAATATCAATTAAAAGTTACGAGCGGATACCATCATCAATTTACCAGAAATACTTTCCAGTTAAATAATAAAAATAATTCGTTTAGTGAAATTGGTAGGCTAAGTGGAGTAGAAGCCTCAGATTGGAGCTGGGGAGCTTTAATTTTTGATATGGATAATGATGGGCTCAAAGACCTTTTTATCGCAAACGGTATTTATAGAGATCTTACCAATCAAGATTACCTTCAGTATATTTCTAATGAAGAAGTTTTTAAATCAATTATTGCAAATAATAAAGTAGATTATAAAAGACTTATTGACATAATTCCTTCCAACAAAGTTAAAAATCATGCTTATAAAAATTTAGGAAAACTAAAATTTGATAATTATAAAGAATCCGGACTATTGACCGAAAGCTTTTCTAATGGTGCTGCTTATGGAGATTTAGATAATGATGGAGATCTAGATCTTATTGTAAACAATGTTAACATGAAAGCTTTTGTATATAAGAATACAAGTACCGATGAAGGAGCGACAAATTATATTAAACTCGTTTTAAAAGGTGATAATAAAAATACACAAGCTGTTGGAGCAAAAGTTGAAATTTTAAATCACAATTTATCATTAGAAAATCAGCCTATTAGAGGGTTTCAAAGCAGTATGGATCCTAGAATTAATTTCGGATTACTAAGCGATGAACCACTTTCAATTAATGTAATTTGGCCATCTGGTAAAAAAACAGTTTTAAAAGATATTAAAGTCAATCAAACGCTATTTTTGGCTGAATCGGATGGACAACTCATTCCTAACGAAAATAATGGTAATAGTGAAGATATTTTTCATAAAGTAAAATTAAATATTGATTTTGTTCATAAGGAAAATAAGTTTGTTGATTTCCACCGAGACCGTTTGTTAAATCATATGTGCAGTACTGAAGGTCCAAAAATGTCAATAGCAGATGTAAATGGTGACGGTATTAAAGATATTTTTATTGGAGGATCAAAAACCAATGAGGCAAATATATTCTTAGGTACCGCAAATGGATTAACACCATCTAAAACTTCAATTTTCGATAAGAATAATAATTCAGAAGATGCAGCCAGTTTATTTTTTGATGCTGATAATGATGGAGATTTAGATTTATATGTATGTAGCGGTGGTGTAGAATTTTCTCAATATTCAAATGATTTTGTAGATAGATTATATATTAATGATGGTAAAGGCAATTTTCAAATATCAAATCAAAAATTACCTTCATCAAAATCTGTACATAGTACTTCTACTGTTGTAGCATCTGATATTGATAATGATGGTGATCTTGACCTTTTTGTTGGTGAAAGAATTGTACCTCTTAAATATGGATTACCATGTTCAGGATTTATTTTAGAAAATGATGGAAAAGGTAATTTTACCGATGTTACAGAGCAAAAAGCCAACCCTCTCAATAATATTGGAATGATTACCGATGCTGTTTTTCAAGATTTGGACAATGATGGTGATGACGATTTAGTAGTTATAGGTGAATTTATGGGTATAGAAATATTTGTAAATGATAAAGGCATCTTTACAAAGAAAATGAACACTGCAGTATCAGAGTTAGTTGGATGGTGGAATACTATTGAATCGGTAGATCTGGATAAAGATGGTGACCTTGATTTTATCGTAGGAAATCATGGTTTAAATAGCATTTTTGAAGCTAATAAAGAAAAACCAATAACCTTATTTTCTAAAGATTTTGATAGTAATGGTTTTATCGATCCGATATTAGCTTTTAGATCTAATGATGGAAAAGATTATCCGTATGGATTAAGACATAACTTAATTGATCAGATAAAATCATTGAAAAAGAAATTTCCAAATTATGAGTCTTTTAAGGACGCTGATATGACAACTATTTTTAGTCCTGAACAATTGTCAGAGGCTATTAAATTAGAAGTAAATACACTGTCGTCAATAGTATTGATTAATAATGGAGATTTTAATTTTGAAGTAAAACGACTTCCTGTAGAAGCCCAATTTGCACCTGTTTATGCGATAGCCGCAGATGATTTCGATAATGATGGCGATCTAGATATAGTTTTAGGAGGAAATCTATATAATGTTAAACCAGAGGTAGGTCGTTATGATGCTACTTACGGAGTTTATTTAGAAAATGACGGACATTTAAATTTCAATAGTCAAGAAGGTGGAAAAGGATTCTTATTAAATGGTGAAATTCGAGATTTTATTATTAATAATAAAAAACTTATTGTTGCCAGAAATAGTGATTCATTAGCAATATTCAATTATTAAAAATGAAACATCCATGTCAAAGTTCCTAACACTAAAAATGATAAAAAGGATGTTTAGTATGACCTACATAATCAATAAAGAGATGCACATTAAATATGTATTTGGCGCCTTATTTGTACTAACTTTATTTTTTATAGGGTGTTCAAAAAAACCAAATGTTCCAATCAAAAAAGCAGCTATTTATTTTGAATCTGTAGCTGCAGACAGTAGTGGTATAAATTTTAAAAATGATCTTTATCACTTAGCCGATTTAAACATTATTGAATATCTATACTATTATAATGGTGGAGGTGTTGCTATTGGTGATATCAATAATGACGGATTAGAAGATATTTACTTTACGGCCAATCAAACCTCTGATAAATTATACCTTAATTTGGGAAATCTAAAATTTAAGGACATAACTGAAGAGGCTAGCATTGAATCTGATTCTACTTGGTCTACAGGTGTTACTATGGAAGATGTAAATAATGATGGATTATTAGATATTTATGTATCTAAAGTTGGTAATTATAAAAATCTAAAAGCTCATAACTTACTTTACATAAATAAAGGTAATAATACCTTTACAGAGTCGTCATCAGAATATGGATTAGATTTTTCTGGTTTTTCAACACAAGCTTCTTTTTTTGATTATGATAACGATGGTGATATGGATATGTACCTAATGAATCATGCGGTTCATACACCAAGAAGCTATGGTAATATTGGAAGGAGACAAATAATTGACTCACTTTCCGGTGATAAGTTATTTGAAAATAAATTGAATGAAGGTCAGTTAAAATTTTCTGATGTTACGACCGCCTCCGGTATTTATAGCAGTGTTTTAGGTTATGGACTGGCATTAGCTACGTCAGATATAAATAACGATGGATTTATAGATATTTATGTAGGTAATGATTTTCATGAAAATGATTATCTATACATCAATCAGGGAGATAAAACCTTTAAAGAATCTAATGCAGATTACTTAAATCATACTGCAAGATTCACTATGGGAGTTGATATCGCAGATATTAATAACGATAATAAATTAGATATTTTTACTCTCGATATGATGCCTTTTGACCATGAAGTATTCTTAAAATCGTCAGGAGAAGATTCGGATAAAGTAACTCAAATAAAGAAAAATTTTGGGTTCGAGACTCAATATGCTAGAAATACTTTACAGCTAAATCGTAATAACAGCTCATTCTCTGATGTTGCATTAATGACCAATACTTATGCTACAGATTGGAGTTGGTCTGTGTTAATTAATGATTTCGATAATGATGGGTTAAATGATATTTATGTGACCAATGGAATTTATAAACGTCCAAACGATCTTAATTATATAAATTATTTAAGTAATGTAAATTTTGCTAAGTACGATCAAACTAAACAAGATGAAATTGAACGGCAATTAATTGACGAAATGCCTACTATTAATATTTCAAATATCATTTTTCATAATAAAGATAGTCTTGAATTTGATAGATTAACAAGTCAATCAGGGCTTGCACCATCATATTCAAATGGAGCAGCATATAGTGATTTAGACAATGATGGAGATTTAGATTTAGTGGTTAATAATATTAATCAGGAAGCACTATTGCTCGAAAATGAGAGTCCCGTAAAGAATAATTTTGTTTCTTTTTCTTTAAAAGGTAATGATATACTCCAGAATCCTAATGGTTCAAAAGTGTATTTGTACACGAACGGTAATGAATATTATAAGGAGTTAACAGTTAATAGAGGATTTCAATCAACATCTTCTCATAAACTTCATTTTGGTCTTGGTCAAGTAGATAAAATTGATTCTGTAAAAATACAATGGCTAGATGGCAAAAGTCAAATAATAAGAGATTTAGAGATCAATAAACATCATTCAATAGTAAGAGCATTTACAACTGCAATTTCTACAAACACCAAGGAAGTAGATAAGAATATATTAGAACGTTTTCCATTTGTACATTTGGAAGATAATTATCTTGATTACGAGAAAGAAACATTGATTCCAGAAAGATTATCTACCGAAGGTCCTGCGTTAGTTCAAGCTGATTTTAACGGAGATGGTTTAGAAGATATCTATGTTGGTGGTGCTAAATATCAGTCTCCGTCATTGTACTTTAGACAAAGTAATGGAACCTATATTAAGGATATGCAAAGTGATTTTATAAAAGATATTATTTACGAGGATGTAGATGTTGCAACTTTTGATTTCGAAAATGACGGTGATCTTGACCTGTATGTTATGAGTGGAGGAAACGATAAAGTTGAAAAGGATCCTAGTCTTGAGGACAGAATATATATTAATGATGGAAAAGGACTCTTTAAAAGATATACAAACACTTTAATAAGGGCAAATGGGGGGAGTATTTCATCTGCAGATTTTGATGGAGATGGGTTTGATGATCTATTTATAGGAAATAGATCTATACCAGGTGCGTATGGATTATCTCCTTTTAGTTATATATTAAAAAATAACGGTAAAGGAGCATACAGTATAGTAATGAAAAAAAGGCTAGGAATGGTAACTGCTAGCCAATGGGTAGATATTAATAATGACAAACTTTTAGATCTAATTGTTGTAGGTGATTGGATGCCTATAACCGTATTAATTAATAATGGTGATGATACTTTTATAAATAAAACGCTCGATTATAAACTGGAGAACACCCATGGTATGTGGAACACAGTTAAGGTCGTGGATATAGACAGAAATGGGCAAAAAGATATTATTGCCGGTAATGCCGGATTAAATTTTAAATGGAAAGCTTCAAAAGAGCGACCAGTTAAATTATACCTTGATGATTTTGATGAAAATGGGCAACTAGATCCTATAATATTTTATGATTTCTTTGGTGACTATGTTCCTTTTGCTTCAAAAGATAAGTTGGCTGAACAATTACCATCGTTAAAAAAGAAATTTCTAGATTATGCTAAATTTTCAAAAATAAAAGACCTAAAAGAATTGACAGGAGTAGAAGAGAAGGACGTTTTAGAAGTGAAAAGAATTTCAGAACTCCGTTCGATGATATATCTTAATGTTGGTTCGAATACTAAAGAAATTGCACTGCCTAAAGAAGCGCAAATGAGCAGCATTGAAGATGTTTATATCGATCAAAAAGATACTAAAACTGAACTGTATTTTGTTGGTAATTTTTTAGGATATACTGCAGAATTAGGTCAAAGTAATGCAAATTCGGGTGGTATTTTAACAATAAATAATAAATTAGAATGGCAATCGTCAAAAGAATTGCCGTTACCTGTAAACCTTAATTCAAGAAAAATTATTAAAATAGATGAAAATCGTTTTTTGGTTGTGTCAAATAATGATAAATCTTATATTTTCTCAACACCAAATAATAAAAATAATGATGAAAAATAATATAAAAAGTATTTTTTTAGGGATAGTATTAACGAGTGTTTTATTAGTTTCTAGTTGTAAAGAAAATACAGCTTATAAAGAACAATTAAAAGACCCTGAATTATTTCAATCTGCGATGAAAAAATTGACAGATGTAATTGTTTATGATATTTTTTCACCACCAGTTGCCTCAAGAGTTTATATGTATCCTAGTGTAGCCGCTTATTCTGTTATGCAAAAAGCGTATCCTGAAAAATATAATAGTCTCGAAGGTCAATTGAAAGATTTGACTGCAGTTCCAGAACCTACAAATGATAATATTGATTTTCATTTAGCTTCTTTTCATGCGTTTACAGTTGTTAGTAAACAACTTATTTTTTCAGAGCAAAAAATTGCTGATTTTCAAACTGAAACTTATCAAAAGTTGCAAAAGGACGGTCTACCTCAAAAGGTGTTGAACGCTTCCAAAGAGTATGGCGAGCTAATAGCACAACATACCTTAAAATGGTCTGAGGGTGATTTGTATAATCAGACGAGAACATATTCAAAATATACTATCCAAGAAGATGATAAATATTGGAAACCAACACCACCAGATTATATGGATGGTATTGAGCCTCACTGGAATAAAATTAGAACACTTGTTTTAAAATCAGCAGATCAATTTCCGCCAATTGAACCATTAGAATTTGATTTAACAAAAGGTAGCCCATTTCAAAAACAATTAATGGAAGTTTATGAAAAAGGAAATGGTGTTGACCAGGAAAGTAAAGAAATTGCTAGTTTTTGGGATTGTAACCCATATGTGTCACATCACAAAGGACATGCGATGTTTGCTACTAAAAAAATAACTCCTGGCGGTCACTGGATTGCTATAACCAGTATTGTAACTAGAGATTCAAAAAACACTTTTGATGAAACTGTTGATGCATATACTAATGTAAGTATTTCGCTTTATGATGCTTTTATTAGTTGTTGGGACGAAAAATGGAGAAGTTTGGTGGTACGACCAGAGACGTTAATAAATCAGTATATAGATGAAGCTTGGGTACCGCTGTTGCAAACACCTCCTTTTCCTGAATATACAAGTGGCCATTCCGTAATTTCAAGATCGGCAGCTGTTACTTTGACTAAATTATATGGTGATAATTATGCCTTTAATGATACAAGTGAAATTGAATATGGTTTACCGGCTAGAAAATTTAATTCTTTTATTCATGCCTCAGAAGAAGCTGCAATTTCACGATTATATGGCGGAATTCATTATATGATGGCAATAGACGAAGGTGTATCACAAGGTGATAAAGTAGGTAAATATATTAATGATAATTTACAGACATCAAAATAACTTATTCATTATAAATTGTTTCAATTTCTAATTTTGTTTTAGAAATAAATACTATTTGAATTATGATTTATTTGAATGAATATTTCAGATAGTTGGACTATTTATACGATTAAAATAAAAATACCTATTTTTAAACAAATCTTCATATTAGAAAACTGAGCCATAAGGATCTTTTGGCAAAACTGGAATATGAGTTTTAGATTTTTTATGATCTAAAAGAGATCTTCTATAAGAACCAATTAAATTAAAAGAATATGACAATTAAAAAACCCAGTTTATCTTTTTGGCAAATTTTTAATATGAATGTGGGGTTTTTAGGAATTCAATATAGTTTTGGTTTGCAGCAAACTGCAATTAATCCTATTTTTCTTTATTTAGGAGCCCCAGAAGAAATGTTACCTATACTAAATATTGCAGGTCCAGTAACTGGATTAATTGTTCAACCTATTATTGGCGCAATGTCAGATAAAACATGGTCAGTACGTTGGGGTAGACGAAAACCTTATTTTTTAATTGGAGCTTTATTAGGTAGTTTGTCTTTATTCGCCTTCCCTCATAGTCCTGTCCTTTGGTTTGCGGTTGGTTTATTATGGATTCTAGATGTAGGGAACAATATGGCTATGGAACCTTATAGAGCTTTTGTTGGTGATAAACTACCAGAAAAACAGCTTAGTTTAGGGTACCAAATGCAGAGTTTATTTGTTGGTGCTGGTATTTTATTGGCAAATGGGTCTATTGTTTTGTTTCAATATTGGTTTGGTGGAGAATCTGTTGAGGAAGCAGGTACAATTCCACAATGGTTGTATTATTCTTTTTTTATTGGTGCGTTCTTGTCTTTAACTACCATTTTATGGTCTGTTCTTAAAACCCCTGAAATTCCACCTACTGATAAAGAATTGGATGATATAAATGAAATTAAAGGGTTTCCTCTTAGAAAACGTATATCACAGCCTTTTTTAGAAATTGTTGGAGCTATAAAAGAGATGCCTAAGTTTATGTGGAAAATTAGTGCCGTGTATTTATTCCAATGGTATGCACTTTTTATTTATTGGCAGTTTACCACACCATTATTTATGTTATCCTTAGGGTTTTCTACTTCTGAGGCAGCTTCTCAAGCAGCTAAAATGAGTTTAACTTATAATACTGTGACCATGTTAGTAGCGCTTGCTTTGGTACCTTTAACCACCCGATTTGGTGGTAAAAAAGTGTACGTTTTAAGTTTGGTAGGAACAGCAATTGCTTTATTTGCAATATCTTTTATTTCAGATCCATTATTGGTGCTTATACCAATGGTGTTATTTGGAATTGGTTGGGCAGCAATGATGGGAATTCCATATACCATGGTTTCAAAAATTGTTCCACAAGACCGAAGAGGTGTTTACATGGGAATATTAAATATGATGATAGTAATTCCTATGTTTATTCAAACCCTAACTTTCGGTCCTATTTATAAATATATATTAGGCGGAAATGCAATAAATTCGATGTTATTTGCAGGTGTATTTTTTATTATTGCTGCGGGTCTTGCAACACGATTAAATATTGAATCCGAAAATTAAATAACAATTTATATCGGCTTTTCAATTTATGAGATATCGTAAAGTATCAATAGTTGCTTTTTGGACTACTGATCGTTTGATTCACTCAATAATTTTAACAAAACACCATTTGTCCAACCAAAACCATCTTGTACAGGATATTCACCTCCTCCAGCTTCAAGACTTAGATCATATACATTGTATTTTTCAACCATTTTACCTGTATTATTATAGACCTTGGTATTAATTGAAATCCAACGCTTTTTGATCTCGTCTGCTAAATTTGTTTGCTTATAATTTCTAAGTCCCTTAATAGCCATCCATTGAAGTGGAGCCCAACCATTTGGTGCATCCCATTGTTCGCTGGTATTACTTAATGTAGTTGTAAGGCCTCCGGGTTGTAAAAAATCTGCTTCAATTATTTTGGCAACTGATTGAGCCGCTTTATCGTTTGCA
>Ga0209633_10002063_pt1 | contig 19908 bp, 19 predicted proteins | sample Cruoilmetagenom1_FD_187290 | JGI IMG/M metagenome (GOLD analysis project Ga0209633, IMG submission 187290) | Oil polluted marine microbial communities from Coal Oil Point, Santa Barbara, California, USA - Sample 1 (SPAdes) (version 2) | ecosystem: Environmental > Aquatic > Marine > Oil seeps ... | reverse complement strand
CATATCCGGCAGACAACTGACCCAGAGCCTTTTCATTATGAGATCCACAGGGCTTTGGGCCTACCTCCAAAGCCTCTGCGCACTAAATGGCTGAGGACATGAAAATATGTAGTGTCCATAAACGGGGGTTTTGTTCGTGGCAATGGTAAAGATGGATTAAAATTGTCCGGCACCAGCATCCGGGGCATACAGCCGAAATAGTGGAAGGCGCGCGCATGGGAGCCAATCCAGTTGGGCAATGTCTGGGACAGGGTCGCCTCAGCATAGGTGTAATTCGAGGTGCCCCACACGGAGACGAACAGCTGGGTGGGAATCAGTTCACCGGTCAAAGGGTCAACGATAGCCATGCCATCGGAGTAGTCGATGAATGCCTTCTCTCCGGCCCTGTGCTCCTGGCGCATACAGTAGTCAAGCTTGCCCCGCCAGCGACGGTAATACTCGCAGAACTGGGTGTACTGGTAATCGTCAGGGTGCTTCTCCTTGTACTCCAGCCACAGCTGGGTGAGCGTGAGGTTTACGTTGCGGTAGCGGCGCAGCTGATTGTAGATGTACTCACAGTCTGGCGGCGGGCGATGGACCGAGCTCGGCAAATGCTCGGTGGGGAAAAGACGAGCTTCTAACTGTGTTTCGGTAAGCTCTGCCGCCTTAGGCCAGTTTACTCCAGCCGTTCTGGCCCTCATCAGGTAATCGGCCATAGTGCTCCGGGCGACATTGCAACTTCGCACTATCTCCCACTTGCTGAGACCGCAACCATGCTTTAAACGTAGAATCTCTTTTGTCTTGCGCACAGGCAACCTCCTGTTAGCCATAAAACCACCTCCTTAAGAGCAATTTTATGGCTTATTGTCGCCCAGCGCTGCTCTCACACCCTCCCCAGGCAGCCCGTGGACTCAACTACCTGAGTTTAACCCGGGGTGGCCGGTTTAGTCCGTTAGGGTGGCCGATTTGCTCCGAGACGCCGGCCGATTTGCTCCGAAAAACGCATAAAGAGTTACAACAGCCAACTTTAGGTCGTTGCATCATAAAAGATGTAACCGTATAGGGTACCAACCTTCGCATGAGGATCAATTCATTGGGTTCTCCCTTTCTCTTCATGAGTTTGATAGAGCTTATGTAATTTAGCATCGATGCTTGAGTTTAGCCAGGTTTAGACTGAGGTAGATAGCTTCGATTTTTCTTTTGCTTTCCTCCGAGATCTGATTTGATTCTGCTAACCTCTGGTATGAGGTCCAGGGTACTAGACTGCGCTCTTTCATTTAGACACACGGAGTTAGGGTTATCTGGCAGGGCAGCATATTACCATATCACAGAGGATGCATCCGCTATAAGCCCAGTTCTTGAGCTACCCTTTCGCGGTGAAAATCTGCGTCCCCGAAGGCGATTTCTGCTGCCTTAGCCCGGCGAAAGTAAAGGCCCATGTCATGGTCCCAGGTGAAGCCAATAGTAGCATGGACTATCATTCCATCAATGCAAACCCTCTGATAAGCTTCATTAACCCTTGCTTTGGCCATAGAGGCTTCCAGAGCACACGGAAGCCCCCCGTTTATCTTCCATGCTGCTTCATAAGTAAGATTCCTTGTTCCATCAACGCTGGTCATCATATCAACCAATTTGTGCTGTATTACTTGGAAGGAGCCAATAGGCCTCCCGAATTGAACCCTCTCCTTAGCATAGGAATTACTCATGTCTAATACAGCTTGGCTACCACCTACCATAAGGGCACATTCAGCTACTGCTGCTCTTTCTAAAACTCTTTCTATAATTTTCCAACCCTGGTTAAGCTTTCCTAGCATGCCCGTCCTGGGTATCTTTACACCATTAAAGGTGACCTCACATTGGTTATCAGAGGCAATAGTCTTAAGGACGGTATAGCTGATCCCTGGGCTTTTAGCATTCACCAGGAATAAAGTGACTCCCTCCTCAGGATTTTTCCCTTCGGAGGTTCTTGTAGCTACTAAAAGATAATTCGCTACATGGGCATCATGGACAAAAAGTTTAGTACCATTGAGAATATAATTACCATTCTTGGAGACTGCCTGAAGTTTAATTCCTGAGGCGTCATATCTAGCATCAGGTTCAGTTAATGCTAGGGCCATAATCATTTCACCCTTGGCTATTTTGGGGGCAAACTCTTTCTTCTGCTGCTCCGTACCAAAATCTCTGATTGGAAGTCCACAGAGAATCACGGTAGAGAAAAAAGGCCCAGGTAAGATATTGTATCCCATCTCTTCCAGGAGTACAATAAGGTCCATAAATTCCCCTTCACTGCCGCCATATTCCTCTGGAAAAACTAAGCCCATCCATCCCAATTCTGCCATCTTCTTCCACGTCTCTGGGTCATATCCTTCATCGCTTTCCTCGAGTTCTCTTATCCTTGCCTTAGGACATTCCTTGGAAAGGAAGTCCCTAGCCAAGGTGCGAAGCATCTCCTGTTCTTCGGTGAAACTGAAATCCATCTTCTCCTCCTTCAATATCCTCTAGGCAAGCCTAACCCGAATTGAGCCATAATATTCTTTTGAACTTCATCAGTTCCCATAGCATTCCTTAATCCAAGAAACATCAAATATAAAGACTCTACACTGCCTCTTAGCTTGGTCCACTTGGAGTCTTGCTTTAGCTGAGAATAGGGCCCCAACATCTGCATTCCCGTAATAGCAGTATGTTCCATCATCTCATCGGTAATAAGCTTCACCTCTGAGGCTGTATTGGGAGATAGAATATTATTATCTATCTCCCAGGCCAGACGGTAGTTAAGAAGTTTGGCAATCTCAATTTCAATAGCTATATTGGCCAATTTCTGACGAATAAGAGGATCTTTTGCCAAAGGTTTATTATCTTTTTTCTCTTCCTTTGCATAATTTATTAACTCATCCAATATTCTCTTTATCCCCATGACGAACTTTCCTGCTGCGCCCCTTTCTTCAGCTAGAGAGGTCATCAGCTCATACCAACCTTTGTTTTCTTCCCCTACCAAGTTAGAGACAGGAATTCGGACGTTGTCGAAGAACACTTCATTAAAGATATGTTCTCCGCCAATATTCAATAGGGGGCGAATAGTAATTCCTGAACTTTTCATATCCACAATAAAGAGACTAATCCCTTGATGCTTCTTGGGGGCATTAGGGTCAGTCCGGGCAGCCAGCCAACCCCAGCGGGCCACATGAGCAGCGCTGGTCCAAATCTTCTGCCCGTTGATAACATATTCATCTCCCTCTCTCGTCGCGCGAGTCTGAATGCTAGCAAAATCGGAGCCTGCATTAGGCTCACTATATAAAGTACACCATACACCATCTGGTTCCCCAGAGGAAATTAGAGGTAGATATTTTTTCTTCTGCTCTTCATTACCTAACACTAAAAGAGAGGGTCCATTCCAAGCCGTTCCACTTACTCCCATCATGCTGCCCGGTATTCCCCAATAGGCTACTTCTTCATCGTATACTACCTGTTCCCAAATAGAAGCATCTTTTCCACCATATTCCTTAGGCCAGCTCATAGTAAGCCAGCCCTTCTCTGCCAACTTTTTGCAAATGGTTGATGAATAAAACATCTCTTCTTCAAGCATTAAACCGAACCAATCGGGGGGAAGTTCTTTCTTGACAAACTCACGAATTTCCTTTCTTAATTCCTCTTCTTTCTCTCCAAACCTCAAATCCATGTCTACACCTCCTTGTATAATATGTTTCGAAAATTTTTAGTACCTTCACAAAAGCGGATAAGCGGCCTCTGACTTCGGCCCGGCCAGCCAAACAGCACCACTATCGGCAACCCGGACCTCAGTCTCTAGTGCACTGCACCTGAGAACTCACGGGATCTTTTTATGTTATGCTCTTTCTTAACTCGTGCTTACCGCACAAGAAGGAAGAGCTGTTGCCTAAAGATACCCCTTATTCTGTTGTTAATGTACAATCCCAAAACTTGACATTCCACACTAGTTTTCAAAGCCAGTATCTCCTATGAAAATCAATTTCATCGAGCACCACATCCCAAGATCGATGATAGCAAAGCTTCATACCATCACCCTGCGCCATGCGTTCACCAATATTACTACAAACCTGAACTCCTTGCCAAACATTTCTTACCCCCAGCCACCCTCCTCGCCAAAAAACCTCTTAGATGAGATTTTAAGAAATGAGACCTATCTTAGTAGCTACCGCCTCCCTCTGAAAGTCGCTACCACCGAAGGCAATATCCGCAACTTTAGCTCTTCTGTAGTAGAGAGGTATGTCATGGTCCCTGCTGGTGCCGATGCCGCCATGCAACCTTACTGCCTTTCTAGAAACCTCTTTATAATTATCGTTAACATATGCCTTAGCTATAGCAACCTCTTTAGCACAGGGGAGGTTCTCAGACTCCATCCATGCTACTTCATACACCAAGTACTTACTGGTCTGCATGGCAATCCACATATCAGCTAGCATATGCTGAAGCGCCTGAAAAGCCCCAATAGGCCTGTCATATTGAACTCTCTCCTTACAGTATGCCGCGGTTATATCGACACATGCCTGTATGCCACCGATAGACTCAGCACACTTGGCAATAGCTGCCCTCTCCAGAATTCGCTGTATGACAGGCCATCCATTATCCAGCTCCCCCAATATATTCATCCCAGGTACAGTAACATCATCAAGTTGAACCTCGCATAGCTTATCCATACCCATTGTAGGCATTATTCCACAGTGTATTCCGGGAGCCTTAGCATCCAGCATGAAAAGGGTAATCCCCTCCGCCGGTGAAGCTCCCTCCCTAGTCCTGGCGGCGCAAATCAAATAGTCAGCCACCTGGGCCATCTCTACAAAGAGCTTTGTGCCATGGATTACAAAACTATCGGCCCTGGGTACTGCTCTAGCAGCAACCCCGGAGGGATTATATAAACCGCTTTTCTCAAGCAAGGCCATAGTCCATATTACATCTCCTTTGGCTATTTTGGGCAGGAACTCCCTCTTTTGCCTTTCACTGCCAGCATCAAGGATGGGAAGAGCACCCTCAACTACGGTGCAGAAAAAAGGCCCAGGAAGGATATTCCTTCCCATCTCTTCCAGGACAATGGTCAGGTCTTGAAATGTCATCCCCATGCCATCATATTCTTCAGGGATGACCAACCCCATCCACCCCAAATCTGCCATCTTCTTCCACATGCCAGAGTCATATCCTTTATCACTTTCCTCAAGCTCCCTTACCTTCGTCTTAGGGCACTCTGTGGCCAGAAAATCCCCCGCTGCCTTTCTTAGCATCTCCTGCTCTTCAGTAAAACTGGTATTCATATTGCCCTCCCTCTAAATCCTATATCATTTCATTCTGGGTAAACCCAAACCATACCAGGAAATGATGTTCCTCTGTATTTCGTTAGTGCCCATAGCGATAGTTAGTACGAAACATTGTTGGTACCCCTTCTCCCCGAAACCCTCTAAGGGTGCCCACTTAGAAGACTTGACTTGAGCATAGGGCCCCAATATATCAGCCGCCAAGAAGGCCATGCGCTCTCCCAACTCACTGACAAATACCTTTACTGCTGAGGCATCAAAGATAGAAAACTGGTTCTTATCCTGTAGATCGGCCACCCGGTAGGCAAGACAACGAGTTGCCTCAACATCACAGGCTATCCCTGCAAGTCTGTTACGGATAAGCAAGTTTTTAGCTAGAGGCTCACCATTTACTCTTGTCTCATTGCAGTACTTAACCAGGGCCTCCAGCTGCTGTTGCAGCACCATAACAAACTCCAGGCTAGACCTTTCAAAACCCGATAAAGTCTGAGTAACTTGCCAGCCCTTACCTTCCTCACCCACAATGTTTTCTGCCGGGACATGCACATCATCAAAATAGACTTCGTTATATAGATGACCCATGTCCATATAGAGTATAGGATTTACCGTGATCCCTGGTGTTTTCATATCCAGCAATAAAAAGGAGAGGTTGTGGTGCTTGGGAGCGCTGAGGTCAGTTTTGAATACCCCAAAGCCCCAATCAGCACGATGAGCACCTGTAGACCAGGTCTTCTGGCCATTTATCACATACTCATCACCCCTTCTTATTGCAGTGCTGGTGAGGGATGCCAAATCTGAACCAGCGTTGGGCTCACTCCATAACTGACACCCCATCGTATCTCCTGAAGCAATCCCGGGGAGAAATTTCTCCTTTACACATTTATTACCCGCGGCGAGAAGAGTAGGGGCAAGCATGGAGTAGCCAAAGATGTCTGCTCCTGGGACGCCATAGTAGCCCCTGGCCTCAGAGAAGAAGACCTGATCCATCATGGAACCATCTTCACCACCATATTCACGAGGCCAGTGATGCGACAGCCACCCTCTTTTAGCAAATTCTTTGGCGCAATGAAGATGATATTGCCAACCTTCATCGGTGTCATATATGCTTTCCAGCCCTCCTGCAGCAAAACCCACAGGCCTCTGCTTCTCCAGTTCCTTGCACACTGCAAAATGCTCATTCCTTCGTGCTATTTGTTCATCTGTAAGCTTGAAATCCATCTTTCGATCTCCCTTTCCCCTTATATTACTTTTTTACTGCGTAGAGACCTAATGTCTTGCTCAGTATAACCTAAACTTAATAGTATTTCCTCATCATGGTCACCTGGTGAAGGAGCAAGACTCCTAATCTTTCCTGGAGTCTCACGAAGCTTTATACCTATACCTATTTGTTTCACCTTACCTGCTTCAGAATGGTCTATCTCCACCATCATCTTGCGATGAAGTACTTGAGGATCGGCGAACGCCTCACCCATGGAATAAACCTTTCCTGTAGGAACAGTATTCTTCAACAACTCAAACCATTCATCTCTGGTTTTGGTGAGAAACGTTTTGCGCAGGAAAGAGAATATCTCCTCTTGCTTTTCTTTATCCTGGGACCATTGATAGGGAATAAAGTCTTCCCTTCCTAGAGCTCGGCACAAATTTTCCCAGAAGTGAGCTTCGACACAACCAATGCTAATGTAACCGTCATCTTTAGTCTGGTATACATTGTAGCAAGGAAAGCCTCCATTAAGCATATCATCTCCGCGCTGAGGAATCCTACCAAAGCAGAAGTATTCATAAGTTGAGAACCCCAGAAGTGATATGACACCGTCTATCATGGCAATATCAACATACTGACCTCGGCCAATTTTCCCCCTAGCCATCAGGGCAAGCAGAATGCCTATCACTGCATGGAGTGAACCGCCGGCAAAATCGGCCACCAAATTTAAAGGAATGGCTGGCGGGCTGTCAGGGCTATTGCCGATCATGCCCAACGCCCCAGCAATGGAGATATAGTTGATGTCGTGACCCGGTAAATCGCTATAGGGTCCATCCTGACCATAGCCTGAGAGTGAGCAGTAGACAATTCGGGGATTTATTTTGCTTATACTCTCATAGTCTATACCTAGCCTTTTTGCCACCCCTGGTCTGAATCCCTCCAAAATTACATCTGCTCCTTGGGAAAGCTTATAGAATATCTCTTTTCCTGGGTCGGCCCTTAAGTTCAGGGTCATGCTCTTCTTATTACGGTGCAGGGGATTGTACACCCGCTCCCTTAAGGGTAAGTTAAGGTCAGACCAGGCACGGGAGATTCCTGCTTCCTGAGGAGCTTCTATCTTCACTACTTCAGCACCAAAGTCAGCCAAAACCATAGTACACAGGGGGCCTGGCGCCCTCTGAGACAAATCCAAAACCTTCGTTCCCTCTAAAGGTAACATTCTAACACCTCGCTTTCCCCCTAAATGCTAAACCCATAAGGAAGTAAAATCAAGTCCTCGATGTGCGGTGTCCAGAACCTTCCAGACGATGGAGTAGGCATCCTTGCGACTCTCCCCCTTATACAAAACGATGAGGCCGAGGGTAGAGCATCAAGATCAGCGCTTCTCTCCACGGTTTAAGAATATGCCCCTTGCCGCCCTGACTTTAAATATATCCTCCCTCCCGCAAGGGGAGGGAGGATCTGGGTGGGTAACTCCTCTCGCTCAAGGGGAGGGAGAAGTGTCTCAGTCAAAAGAGGGAGAACTTAAGGTATACTTATAAGGTTGGTGAATCATGGATAAAGCATCCGTAGACTGGGGAGAGGTAGGTGAGGTAGTGGGTGTCGGTTTTGGAATGGTATTCCTCATCCTGGGAATATTGGCCCTAATAATATGGATAGTAGGAATAATACTTCAAAAGAGGGCCAGCGCCGGCAAGGGCAATAACGAAGAGGCTAAGCCCTGATGCTGTTTGGCCTTATTGAAACCGGATTTCAAGACCTTTACTGGGGCCATCTGGTGATGATCCTCATTGGAGGAGCACTAATTTACCTGGGCATTTCCCGTAAGTATGAGCCTCTCCTTCTTATTCCTATAGGTTTTGGCGTGCTCCTGGTTAACCTTCCCCTGGGTGGCTTAATGGATTCCACGCTGGTGGCTACCGAAGTAGAGATAAGGGCGGGAGAAAAACAATGTGGCCAGGTAATTGAAGTAGGAGTGGATAAAAATGAAAAGGTCCAGGAGGGAGATCTCCTTATCCGACTAAGGACGGAAGATGGAAGAGAGGTTCGCATACTGGCCCCCGGGTCAGGGACGGTAGAGGCAATAGAGATAGGGCCAGGGCAGATGGTCAGGGAAGGCGACCCCATAGCCAGTATGGAGATTTTGACGGAGAGCCCGGTAGGGCTTCTGGCCAAGATATTCCACTACGGAATCCAGTGGGAGCTAATACCTTGCCTCATATTTTTGGGCCTGGGGGCGATGACCGACTTTGGACCCTTAATCGCCGACCCCAAGAAATTTCTCCTGGGGGCGGCTGCCCAATTCGGAGTCTATTTTGCTCTTCTGGTAGCCTTAGTTCTGCCGGGGATAGATTTTACCCTTCAGGAAGCCTGCTCTATCGGGATAATCGGTGGTGCTGATGGCCCCACCACCATTTATCTTACCAATAAGCTAGCCCCCCATTTACTGGGGGCTACTGCAGTGGCTGCCTATGCCTACATGGCCATGGTTCCTTTAATCCAGCCTCCGGTGATAAGACTTCTCACCTCTAAAAAGGAGAGGGCGATATACATGAAACCACAGGTTCGGGAGGTTTCCTCCCTGGAGAGAATCCTCTTCCCCATAATAATCTGCCTGGTCATCATCCTGTTAGTCCCCAAATCAGCGCCGCTTATGGGCATGTTCATGTTCGGAAATCTACTCCTGGTCTCCGGGGTCACCGATAGGTTAGCCAAGACTTCCTCTGAGGCCTTCATCGATATCCTGACCATCCTGTTAGGTATCTCAATAGGGGCATTTATGCAGGCTTCGATATTTTTGGTTCCCAAAACCATCTTAATCCTTGCTTTGGGCCTAGCGGCCTTTGCCACTGCCACTGCCTTTGGGGTGATAGCAGGTAAGATCATGAATAAGCTATCCAAGGAACCCATAAACCCCATGATTGGCGCAGCCGGGGTATCGGCAGTTCCCATGTCAGCCAGGGTGGTGCAAAGAATGGGACAGGAGGCAAACCCCCGAAACTTTCTCCTGATGCACGCCATGGGGCCCAATGTAGCCGGGGTTATCGGGACGGTCACCGCAGCAGGTATCTTCTTGAGCCTGGTGGGATAGAAAGATACTAATACTCAATAATGGCTAGAACTATCCCCGCTTTAGCCACCTGGCCGGGAGAAACCGCAATGTCTCTCACCGTACCCGATACGGGAGCCATTATAGGATTTTCCATCTTCATCGACTCTATCATGCACAGTATGTCCCCCTCCATAACTTCGTCTCCAGCCTTCACCATTACTTGCATTATTTTTCCGGTTATGGGGATCTCCACGACTTCCGATGCCAACTTCTAAAGCCTCCTTCCTGAGCTCCCGATTCTGCCCGACATCAACGCTATTATAGCCCAAGTTCCCCCCAAAAATGTAGGCCGATGCAATACCGCTAATCTTTTCTTCAATAGGCTAAAGTTTAGGTTACAATATATATGGATGGGTCAAAAGGGCGGATTCAGGATCTTCTCCGATTTCAAGCCTACCGGAGATCAACCCCAGGCCATAGATCAGCTTTTCTGGGGGCTTGGGCAGGGTTACTTTGCCCAAACCCTGCTGGGGGTTACCGGAAGTGGCAAAACCTTCACCATGGCCAATGTTATCCAGAAGGTAGACCGTCCCGCGCTGGTCATCTGCCACAATAAGACTCTGGCTGCCCAGCTTTATGCCGAGTTCAAGGAATTTTTTCCTCACCATGCTGTGGAATACTTTGTGAGCTACTACGACTACTATCAGCCGGAGGCCTACATTCCTCACACTGATACCTACATCGAGAAGGAGACAGAGATAAATGAGGAAATAGACAGGCTTCGCCTGGCGGCTACTTCTGCTCTCTCCTCAAGACAAGATGTGGTCATAGTGGCCTCAGTATCTTGCATCTATGGGCTGGGTGAACCTTCTGAGTACCACCGCTTTGTGTTGAACATCAGCAAGGGAGGGAGAGGAAGAGGGGAGATAATACAAAGGTTAGTGGGCATGCAGTATGAAAGAAACGATATCGACTTCTGCCGTGGCCGCTTCAGGCTACGGGGGGACACCCTGGAGGTCATACCCTCACATGAAGAGAGGATAGTGAGGGTTAGTTTCTTCGGGGATGAGGTGGAGAAAATATGTATCACCGATAGAGTAAGCGGGAGAATAGCAGAAGAGATAGAGGAAGTAGATATCTACCCCGCCAAGCACTTTGTTACTTCCGAGGACAGGCTTAAGGCGGCCATCGGGGGCATCCAGGCTGAACTTGAGGATAGGGTCTCAGAGCTCCAGTCTCAGGATAAGCTAGTAGAGGCTCAAAGACTTAAGGCCAGGACCAGGTATGATATAGAGATGATGCTGGAGGTAGGCTACTGTAACGGGATAGAGAACTATTCCCGCCATCTGGAGGGACGCCCCCCCGGCAGCCCTCCCTGGACGCTCCTGGATTACTTCCCGGGCGATTTTATCACCTTCATCGATGAATCTCACATGACCCTTCCTCAGCTTCGAGGGATGTACTACGGAGATAGATCACGAAAGCAGACCCTGGTGGACTACGGGTTTCGCCTTCCTTCTGCCCTAGACCACCGCCCCCTATGTTTTGAAGAGTTTATGGGTCGCTTAAACCAGGTCATCTTCATCTCCGCCACCCCGGCCGATTTTGAGTACCAGAGGAGCAGTCAGGTGGTGGAGCAACTGGTGCGCCCCACCGGCCTCCTGGAACCGGAGGTGGAGATAAGAGGAACCACCGGACAAATCGATGACCTTATGGGGGAAATAAGGCGACGTGTAGATAAAGGGGAGAGGTGTTTGGTCACCACCCTCACCAAGAGAATGGCCGAAGAGCTCTCAGAGTATCTTTTGGAGATGAGGGTAAAAGCCCACTATCTCCACTCTGAGGTCAATACCCTGGATAGGGTGGAGATACTCCGGGATCTGAGATTGGGAGCGTATGATGTGATAGTGGGGATAAACCTTCTCCGGGAAGGTCTGGACCTCCCGGAGGTATCTCTGGTAGCCATACTGGATGCAGATAAGGAAGGATACCTGCGGTCCAAACAAGCACTCATCCAGACGATGGGAAGGGCGGCCCGGCATGTAGAGGGAAAGGCCATCCTATATGCCGACCAGGTTACCTCTTCCATGGGGGGAGCAATATCGGAGGTAGCAAGGAGAAGAAAAGTTCAGGAGGACTATAACCGGAGGTACAGCATTACCCCTGAGGGCATAAAGAAGGAGATACGCGATATCACTCAGAGGATAGGCAGGAAGGCAAAAACTATATCGCTGGAAGGAAAAGAGATATCCTCCCTTATAGCTGAGCTGGAGCTGGAGATGAAGAAGGCAGCCCAGGACTTAGAGTTTGAGAGGGCTGCCCTTCTCCGGGACAAGATATACGAGCTTCGGAAAGGGGAGTCCAAGGTCGAGGTCAGATGATTACCATTTTGGGCACCGCTCACGGATTCATCATTCCCCGCCTTAAGGAGAAGGTCAAGGATACCATAGTGCAAAGAAATCCCGGGGCAGTTTGCCTAGAGCTGGATAAGAGAAGATATGAGGCCTTAAGACAAAGAGGAAATCCCCATTTTCAGTATGGGGATGATATGAGAGGAGGAATGCTGGGGGCAAAGGAAGTGGGGGCGGAGCTTTACCTGGTGGACAGGGATATAGGAGAGACTAGAAAGAGGCTTATGAGCGCGGTCAGGCGCGAAATACACCCCGGAGAAGTTTTAGGAAAGGTAGTCTACCTTCTATCCTCTGCTTTCAACCTTCTGACCCGCAGCCCCGGGAAGTTTATTTCATCCTTTGAGATGGACCCTGATAGGTACCGTGAAACGCTGGGGAACCTCTTTCCGTTCTTCTCCCGGGTAATCCTTGGGGAAAGGGAAGATTACATGGCAGGGAGAATAGTCCGGGTTCTGGATAAGCACTCTCAGGTGTTGGTAGTTACCGGGGCTGCCCACATCACCGGACTCAAGGAGAAACTTTCCCGATTTGAAGTGGAGGTCATCGACCTGGTAGGTCCTTGATAGCCCGGAGAAGGAGATCAGTATGTTCAGGAAGGCCTACGCTTATGCGAAGATAGTCCTTAAGCTCGGGGGTATCGAAGTAGCGTACCAGGATTCCTCTTTGAGCAAGATGCTTTTGTAGTTCCCTGGCTCTATATCCTTGAACCTGGCACAAAATAAAGTTTGCGCATGAAGGAAAGGGGAGAAGGAAATCAAGCGCTGAGAGCTTGTCAAACAACCTCTCCTTCTCTTCCTTCAGCATCTCCACCCTTTGTTTAAGAATATCCACCTCCGCAAGGGATCTTAGAGCGGCGACCTGGGCGGCCACATTCAGATTATAGGGAGGCTTAATTCTCATAACATAGGTAGCGAGATTTAAGGAGAATATCCCGTAGCCCACGCGGAGCCCGGCCAATCCTGCCCATTTGGAGAAGGTTCGAAGGACAACCAGATTATCATACTGGGGCACAAGATGAGCCACGGTAGTCCCGCTGAATTCATAGTAAGCCTCATCCACCACCACCACGGGCCCCAAGCTCAGAAGGGAAAGTATGTCGGGAGGAGGAGTGATGTTGCCGGTGGGGTTGTTGGGGGAGGCGAGGAAGATAACCCTGGTCCGCGGACTTACATACCTTGCCGCTTCCAGGACATCAATGCTGAAATCCGACGCGCGGGGGAACTTCACCAGCTTTCCTCCACAAACCGCGGTGGAAAAGGAATACATTCCAAAGGTGGGACTGAAGCTCAGCACCTCATCTCCGGGGAGAATGAAAAGCCTTAAGGTAAGGTCAATGAGCTCATCACTTCCGCTTCCCACCACGATATGCTGGGCGGGAATTCCGGTATAGGCCGAGAGGGCCTCCCTGAGCTCTACCTGCTCTGGGTCAGGGTAGATGTGGTAGAGGTCAAATTTCGAAAGTGCCTCCCTCACCCCGGGGGAAGGTCCATAGGGGTTTTCATTTCCGTCAAGCCTTATCGCCTCGGGGGAGGAAGGAAAGATGGGTGAGTATCCTTCCATCTTCCTGAGCTCAGGCCTGATGAACTCTTCCAACTTTCTCCTCCAGGCGGGGCATGTTTATCAGCAAAAGCTCAAGCGATATTCGGGGGTTGGCATTTTTTTTAAGGTTCTCTCGTGCTTTTGATAAAAGAAGAAGGAAATGCACTACCTGGGATAGCTTAAGCTTTGAGGCAGCATGCTTGATTTCGGGCATCATATCCAGGCTGCGGATGAAGTCAGGAACGCGGGCTTGAAAAAGAAGAACATCCCTCCATAGTTCCTCCCAAAGGTTCAAGAGCTCATCCAGATTTCGGGGAATATTTAAGTCCCGGAGTCTTTGACCCGTACTCAACTCAACCCTGCGCACCAGATCCTTAAGCACTTCCTCCCGCCTGCTTACCACCCCTTCATCCCTGAGGGCAGACATGGCCCACCCTATCCTCCCCCCCGACAGATGAGCCAGAAGCCTAGCTCTATCTTCGGGGACCCCCCTGTCCTCGAGCTCCTCCTGCACCACACTAAAGGGAAGAGGGCAAAGCTCCACTTGTGAGCAGCGGGAGAGGATGGTGAGAGGAAGGGCCTCCCTATGGGAAGAGGTGAGGATGAAAAGCACCTTGGGAGGTGGCTCCTCCAGAGTTTTAAGCAGCGAGTTGGCTGCTTCCAGGGAAAGTCTCTCCTGGATGATGAACGTCTTAGCTATCCCCTCGAAGGGGGGAATGAATGCTTCCCTCTCCATCCCCCGTATCTGGTCGATACCCACTTCTTCCTTTCCTTCCAAAGCTTTGATAACCACCACATCGGGGTGCTTTCCGGAGGTTATGCGGCAGCAGGAGTGACAGCTTCCACAGGGCCTTTCCTTACCCTCACAATTCATGAGGCAGGCAAAGTCCAAGGCCAGCGTAGTCTTCCCCGTATGAGGAGGACCCAGGATAAGGTAGGCACAAGGAAGGCTTTGAGGGGTAACCTTTTTTAAACGCTCTACTGTCCTGGGATATCCTCTAAGCTTCCACATATATCATGCCGGACCAAGTCCTCATATTTCTCCCTCTCCCGGATGAGATGAGCTTCGCCATTTTTCACCACAGCGATGGCTGGCCGAAGGCTCGCATTATAGTTACTCTGAAGGGGAAGGCAGTAGGCTCCACAACCAGGCATAGCGATAACATCGCCCAACTCTACCTCAGGCAGAAAAATATCGTTAGCGATAATGTCCCCCCCTTCACAGAACTTTCCTCCGATGCTTACCTTCTCCGTGGCTTCTTCTCTGAGCTTACCCGCTACCACTGCTTCATATCTTGAGCCATAAACTAAGGGGCGTATATTGTCCCCCATCCCCCCATCAACGAGTATATACCTTCGTCCGCTCGCCGTTTCCTTTCTCCCCCCCACCCGGTACAAAGCTACCCCTGCTCTACTGATTATGGACCTGCCTGGCTCCACCACCAGAAGAGGAGAAGGGTCTTCGATACCTTGCTTGAGGTGAGCGGTTATGGCCTCGGCATAGTATGAGAGGGGAGGAGAAGGAGAATCCAGGGTGTAAGGTTGAGCAAAACCCCCTCCTATATCAAGCTCCTGGAGGATGAATCCATAAGCTTTTCTCATCCGATGAGCAAACCCGAGCACCGACTCTATGGCCTGAATGTAGGGCTCAACTTCAAAGATAGAGGAACCAAGGTGAAAATGAAGGCCCGTGAGTTCCAGGTTTTTTGCCTTCATGGCTTCCCTCAATGCCTCTTCCGCCTTTGGCTTTGGAAAGCCAAACTTGGAGTCCACCCCTCCAGTAGTCAGAAATTTATGGGTATGGGGATCGATCCCGGGATTCAGGCGGAGAAGTATTCTCATCTTCTTTCCTTTCCCCTCCACCATCCTTTCCAAGAGCTCAAGTTCATCCAGGTTATCCACCACTACTCTGCCCACTCCCATATCCAGAGCAAAAGAGATATCCTCATAGGTCTTACAGTTTCCATGAAGGTAGACCTTGTCTGCCGGGAAGCCTGCTTGGCGGAGGATGAAAAGCTCCCCTGCCGAAACTGCATCCATCCCCAATCCCTCCTCGGCTAAGACTCGAGCAACCCAGGGATGGATGAACGCCTTACAGGCATAGATTATGGAGGTGTCAGGATAGCGTTCCGCAAACTCTCGCCGAAACTGCCGGGCATTTCCACGTATGGTCTCCTCATCCAAAACATAAAGCGGAGTACCGAACCTCTGGGCGAGCTCCACCGCATCGCAACTTCCCAGAGTAAGACGCCCCTCCATATCCTGGGCAGAGAGGGGGAAAAGGGAAGGCCGGCTAGGCAACGCCCAACTTCTCCTGTATGTAGTCTACCGCATCTCCCACCGTCTTTAGCCTCTCCATCTCCTCATCAGGAATTTTCAATTCTTCATTTTGGCGGCTGAATTCATCTTCCAGGGCCATGACTATCTCCACCAGGTCCAGAGAATCAGCCTCCAAATCCTCCCTAAACAGAGCCTTCAAAATTACCTTATCCTCATCTATATCCAACTGCTTAGCCACTATCCTCCTCACCCTTTCATATACTGAAGCCATACTCTTACCTCCTTTCTCTTAAAAATGAGCCCAATACCCCATTCACAAACCGAGGGGAGCCCTCATCTCCATATCCCTTGGCCAGCTCCACTGCTTCATTTATGGCCACCTTGGGAGGGACCTTTCCCTGGGTAAGCTCAAACAAAGCCAGGCGAAGGATGTTGCGGTCAATGGGTGAAAGCTTCTCCAGCGGAAAACGGGGGGCAAGCTCCTGGATGACCCTATCCATTTCTTCCCTATTTTGAATCACCCCCGACACCAATTCCCCAGCAAATAACTCCTCCTCTGAAACTAGCCTCTCCTCCTTGACCTGCCTGGCCAGGGCTTCCTCAGGATGATGGTCAGTTAAATCAGCCTCAAACAGAACTTTAAACGCTAACTCCCTGGACTTTCTGCGCGCCATGGAAGTGGAAGGGCCATGGTCATTCCGCCATCGACCACCATCGTCTGCCCGGTGATATAACTTGCGGCATCTGAAATAAGGTATACCGCGAGGTGAGCTACGTCCTCTGGCTCACCCAGCCTTCCCAGAGGGATGCTTTGGGTAAACGATGCCCCTTTCTTAGATTCTTCTCTCATCCCCAGAAGTTTTAAAAAGCCCGAAGTAGCGATAAATCCCGGGGCGATGGCATTTACCCTCACCCCATATGGGGCCAGGTCTGAAGCCAGGGTCTGGGTCAGGTTCATGATGCCGGCCTTGGCTGCTCCATAGGCCAAATTTAAGGGATAGGCCCTGATACCCGCTACAGAGGCAATGCTCACGATGGCTCCCCCTTTCTGCTCCCTCATCACCTTTCCTGCTTCCCTGGAGCATAGAAAGACGCTTTTCAGGTTCTCCCTTATTATGGCCTCAAACCCCCCTTCGCTCATATCCAGGCTTCCCACCATGAACGATCCTCCCGCATTATTCACCAAAGCATCCACCCGGCCAAACTCCTTAATTGTCCTTTGTATCAGGTTTTCGACCTCCTCTGCTTTCCTCACATCTGTGGGGACGGCCAGAGCTCTTCTCCCCCTTTTTCTTGCTTCATCGCTAACTGCCTGGATGTCTGCCTCCGTCCGCGCTGCCACCACCACATCACACTGAGCGCGCGCTAATTCCAGGGCTATTGCCCGTCCTATTCCTCTCCCTCCGCCAGTTACGATAGCTACCTTTCCCGTAAGTTCAAACATCTCTCCTCTCTCAGGTTCAAACGTCTCTCCGCATTTACCACACTGACCGTTTTATTTATCCTGCGGATAAGCCCACATAACACCTCTCCCGGCCCTACCTCCCAAAACTCATCTACTCCCATATCTATCATCTTCTCCACTGAGTCCTGCCACTTAACCGGACAGGAAAGCTGATCTACAATCTCTGTCTCTATCTCAGAGGCTTTGGTAAGCGGTTCGCCCTTCACATTGGAGACCACCGGGGGGAAGGGGTCAGAGATAGAAAACGAAGCTATGATATGGGAAAACTCTTCCCTTACCTCCCGCATGAGCCGGGAGTGAAAAGCACCGCTCACTCTGAGAGGGACTATCCTTTTGGCCCGAGGTTGGGCAAGCTCCAGGGCAGTCTCAAGATATTCTTCAGGACCGCTTATCACTACCTGGCCTGGACAGTTGACATTGGCCATCTCAACGCCGGAAGCCTTGCATATTTCCTCGATCTCTTCCCTGTCCAGGCCAATTATAGCCGCCATTCCCCCTTTTTCCCTCCCCCCTGCCTCCTGCATCAGCCTTCCTCTTTCCCAAACCAACCTTACTGCATCCTCAAAGCTGATAGCCCGGGAGGCCACCAGAGCAACATATTCCCCTACGCTGTGTCCAGCGGTAAACATAGGCTGACTATCCTCCTCTTCTTCTTTGAGAACTTCCAGGTAAGCAATACTGGTTAGCAGGATGGCAAGCTGCTGGTTTTGCGTTTGGGATAGCATATCCAGAGGTCCTTCAAAACAAAGCCGTGAAAGGGGAAATCCCAACACGTCATCACCCAGGCCAAAAACCTTCTTTGACCTGGGTGAGGTCATACAGGCCTTTCTCCCCATCCCCACCCACTGTGAACCCTGTCCAGGAAAGACATAAGCTAGCTTACCCACTCAATGCCACTCTCTCAGGAAGGCAAAGGATTGCCTCCTCTGCTTCCTTCATTACTTCCTGGATTACTTCCCTCACCGGCTTTATCTCCCGTATAAGCCCTGCGATCTGCCCGGCCATGAGTGAGCCATACTCCACATCCCCCTCTATCAATCCCTTCTCCAGCCTGCCCCGCCCCAATTCCTCCGCCGAAGATTTGGATAAGGTCAAAAGCTTACGGGTGAGCTTGTTCTTGAGACAGCGTACCGGGTGCCCCCACTCCTGACCAGTGACGGCGGTGGCTCTATCTCCCGCTTCCAGTATCTTCTGCTTGAATGAGGGATGAGCAATGCACTCCTCAGTGCAGATAAACCTGGTGCCCATCTGTATTCCCTGTGCTCCCAGCATCAGAGCAGCCGCCATACCCCTCCCATCAGCTATACCCCCGGCAGCTATCACCGATATATGAAGGCCATCTACCATCTGAGGGATGAGGGACATGGTGGTGGTCTCTCCAATATGCCCTCCCGATTCCATACCCTCAGCCACCACTGCATCTGCCCCCAACCTCTGAAGCCTTATTCCCAAGAGGACACTGGAGATCACCGGGATCACCTTTATCTCTTGTTCCTTAAGGGCAGGAATGTAAGCTCCAGGATTACCCCCTCCAAAGAATACTACGGGAACTTTTTCCTCCTCCACCACCTTTACCACCTCAGTGGTAAAGGGAGACATAAGCATGATGTTAACCCCAAAGGGATGAGGAGTAGATCTCCGGACATGGCGAATCTGTTCCCTAATCCAATCCGGAGGGGAGTTGCCGGCACCAATCACCCCTAATCCTCCCGCATCGCACACTGCCGAGACGAGAGAAAACTCCCCTAAAAAGGCCATTCCTCCCTGGACTATGGGATACTCTATTCCCAGAAGGTGACACAGGGGGGTTTGGATCATCTCTCAGTGGTCTCAATGACCTCCCTCCCGTTATAGCTACCGCAGTTAGGGCAGACGTGATGACACAATTTAAGATGGTGGCACTTAGGGCAAGACTCCAGGTGAGGGAGTGAAAGTGCGCTGTGACTTCTCCTCTTGCCCTGCCGCGACTTAGAATATTTCCTTTTAGGTAATGCTGACATGCTCTGATTATTTAGATGGCAACGACTAAATGATTATAGGTGAAACCGTTAGCTCCTGTCAATTCGCTGAATTAAATCATCTAAGGAGTGTGTTACGCAAACTTGCTGGTGATAATTTCACTAACAAGCTCCAACTAACACCAGAAGGATAATCTGGTTAATTTCGCGGCAATTTCTTCATCATAGGCTTCAACGATATACTTGTTACATCCGCTATCCTGTACATGCTGGTGATATAAAAGCATGGAGGGTATATATGGGTGGACTCGGGGCACGCCTGTTACGGAATATCTTGAGCAAGTTGTGGGTTGCACAAATCAGTCGCCATTCATTCCGTGCTGCTTCAAAGCCACGCCGCATAAGTGTGCCACAACCACGCACAGCTTTAATCTGACCAAACACTGGCTCAACCATCTGGCTGCGCAGTTTGTACAGAGCCTTTCCACGTTTCGTTAATAGCTTCCGTTCCATCCGATCATGGGCTGATAGCTGCTTAGGTATTCTGCCTCTTGATGCTCCCTACTCACGCAATGCCTTCCTTTGTTTCCAGTCCTTGGTTGTTGCTACTAAAAGCTCAGGATCTGTGGGCGACAGATTTACTATATTGTCTTCACTCCAATGCCCTGCATCTGCCAACTCAGTACTTATCCCCTCCTCTATCCCTAGCCCCTTCAGTTCCTCCTGTGCTTCTTCTGTCAT
>Ga0209633_10002061_pt1 | contig 19920 bp, 22 predicted proteins | sample Cruoilmetagenom1_FD_187290 | JGI IMG/M metagenome (GOLD analysis project Ga0209633, IMG submission 187290) | Oil polluted marine microbial communities from Coal Oil Point, Santa Barbara, California, USA - Sample 1 (SPAdes) (version 2) | ecosystem: Environmental > Aquatic > Marine > Oil seeps ... | reverse complement strand
ACGGCATTTTTCAAGAGTGGCAAGATTGCATGAATACTCTCGTTATGGCATTCGCGGTAAGCCTTATCCGGGCATTGTGTCGCAGCAGTATGCCAGTGTCGCGGGCCTACTCTATTTGAATATCAAGCCGGCTGCCTGGCAGCGGCTTGATTATTAAGAAGACTATTTTTATCAGCGCCAGTGAGTGCAGATTGAGGTCGATGCGGGTGATTGCCTCAATGCCTGGAGCTATGTCGTCCCTGAATGTAAACGTCGCTTACTCTCGGTTCACCACTGGTCGCTATTACAATTTCAGCAGCAGCATCTGCAGGGATTTTTGCAATACATCGCGTCAGGGTGGTATGCCTAAGCAGGCTGCACGGTCATCGTTTATTAAGATAACCAACACAAAACTGTCATATATGTATTCTAGAATTCTCTAAATATTTTGGAGAGGTCTAGATGTCTGTATATCTTGTCACCAGGGGCGACGGCAGCGTGCCGGTCTACCGTCAGATTCGCGAGATGCTGGCGAGGGATATCCGTGAGTTTTACAAGGCCGGTAATGCGCTGCCAGCTGAAAAGGAACTGGCACAACGCTTTGGTGTTAACCGTCATACGCTACGTCGGGCGATCGATGATTTGGTCGCTGACGGCCTGGTGGAACGCTGTCATGGTAAGGGTACTTTTGTGCTCGATTCCCCCGCTGACTATCTGTTGGGCAGCGTTACCCGATTTACCGAAACCTTTGAATCACTCGGCAAGACAACCAGCAGCCGTATTCTGCGCAAATTTATCATCCCGGCAAGCGGCAGTGTTGCGACACGCCTGCATCTGACAGAAAACGACTCGGTTGTCTGGATTGAATCGTTACGACTGGCTGATGACCGTCCCATTTGTGTGATTTCACATTTTCTGCCGCAAAGACTCTTTCCGGAGCTGCTCGATGAATACCTCGGCGGCTCACTGCATGAACACTTGGAGTCACAGTATCAATTTAAATTGCGGCGGATCGAAAGCCTGGTTAGCGCCATGCTTCCGCAAGGAGACGATGCAACACTGCTGGGGATGGCACAGCACCAGCCCGTGTTGCGCGTCAAAAGTGTCAATGTGGACGAACGGGATGAAACTCCGATCGAATATGCTTTGACCCGGTTCTGCGCCGACCGGATACAACTGCGCATCAATCTTTGATGAATTCCCAATAAACGATACAGGAGTGATAACAATGCAAATTAAACAAACCTTTTTGGCCAGCGCAATCGCGCTAGTCCTTTCCTTATCTACAGTCGCAGTCCAGGCGCGTGACATTATCATGGGTCTTATTCCGGCAGAGAGTAATGAAGAAATGATCCAGAAGTTTGAACCCATGCGGTTATATCTGGAAAAGAAACTCGGCAAGAAAGTAAAAGTATTTACCGCCACGGACTACTCCGGTGTTATTGAGGCAATGAGGAAAAAACGCATCGACATTGCATGGTTCGGTCCCTTGTCTTACTACCTGGCAGAACAGGAAGCCGGCGCTGAAGCCTTTGCTGTCGGCGTCAAGGCCAATGGCAAGTCAACCTATAAATCCTATTTCGTTGTCCCTGGCGACTCTCCTGCGAAGACACTGATGGATTTAAAAGGCAAGAGCGCTGCGTTTGTTGACCCTGCCTCTACTTCAGGTGGCTTGATGCCGACATATCTGGTGAAAAAGGCAACCGGCATGATGCCCCAGCAGTTTTTTGGCAAGTTCACCTGGACAGGATCGCATGATGCTGCGGAAATGGCGGTTAAGAACAGAACTGTTGACGTTGCTGCTGACAATAATATTACTTACCCCTTAATGCTTTCAAAAGGACTGATCACGAAAGAAAGCAACCGCGTCCTTATGGAATCCCCCGACTTGCCTGGGTCACCACTTTGCTATCGCAAGGATCTTTCAGTCAGCCTGAAAAAGAAAATTCGTAACGCCATCCTGACCGCACATAATGATATTAAAGTTAGCGGCTACGGCAAGATCATTCGCTACGATGCAGTGACACCGGCAGACTATCAGCCGATTCGCGACATGGTGAAGGAACTTGGTCTTAAGAAAGAGCAAATGCTGAAGTAATACTGTCGGGAAGGGTCAATCATCATGATTGGTTTTTCCCGTTCTCTTAAGGAGAAAGTGATGTCATCAATTTCAATAACATCGGTATCCAAACGTTTTCCAAATGGTTTCGAAGCACTTAACGATATCAATACGGAAATTAAGACAGGTAGTTTTACCGTCATTCTGGGGCCAAGCGGTGCAGGGAAGTCGACACTGTTACGTCTGATGAATGGTTTGGAAATCCCCACCCATGGCAGTGTGCATATTGGCGGTGAGCCGGTTTGTCAACGCAAGCTGCGTCAGACGCGTGCGACTGTGGCCATGGTGTTTCAACAGTTCAATCTGGTCAATCGACTTTCGGTGATTACCAATGTGCTAACCGGACGGCTGGCGCATCGTTCATGGATGGGAAGTGTGTTTTATTTGTTTCGTGGTGATGATATGAACATCGCGCGTGATGCCTTGTCCCGTGTGTCGTTAATTGACAAGGCATGGGACCGTGCCGACAAGCTGTCAGGCGGACAACAGCAACGTGTTGGTATTGCACGGGCACTTGCACAACACCCTAAAGTCATCCTGGCGGACGAACCCGTTGCCAGTCTGGACCCGGTGTCCAGTGAAGAGATTATGCAGCTATTACGTGAAATCTGTGATCGTGATGGCATTACCATCGTGGTCAACCTACATCAGGTGGAATTGGCGCGGCGTTTTGCCGACCGAATCATCGGCATGTGTAACGGCAAACTTGTTTTTGACGGCACACCAGCGCAAATGTCGCAGGCTGCGCTACGAACCATTTATCAACGGGACGGTATTGAAGATGACTACAACCTCGATGTGGCGCTGGCCTACGCCTAACGGTCTGCCACCACTGCCACTTGTTGGCGGTGTGCTGGCATTATGTATCGTGCTGTGGCTGACGGCACCGATAGCGGAGATCGATATCCCCCACTTCATCTCGTCCATCGGCAAAATGTTGCACTTTGCCGGCCAGATGTTTGTCTCGCCTGACTGGGGCTATGTCCCCCGACTACTAGAGAAGATGCTGGAGACTATCGAGATTACGTTTCTGGCCACGGCCATCGCGTTGGTGATCAGTTTGCCGCTAGGTGTCTTGGCGGCCAGAAACGCCACACCGCACCCAGTAATCTATCGGGTGACACGCGATCTGCTTAGTATGATGCGCGCCTTGCCGGAACTGGTTTGGGCGCTGGTGTTTGTCTCGGCAGTGGGACTCGGTCCCTTGCCAGGCGTGATGGCACTGGCCTTTGTGACGGTGGGTTTTATGAGTAAATTTTTTGCCGAGGCGATCGAAGTGGTCGATGAAAAGGCGGTAGAGGGTGTGCGCGCACATGGCGCAGGTTGGCTACAGGTGCGTCTGTTCGCCATGTTGCCTCAGGCCCTGCCAGACTTTGTCGGTACGGTGATGTACATCCTCGATCACAATTTACGCGCTGCCGCCATCCTGGGGATGGTCGGTGCGGGTGGTATTGGTTATGAGTTGGTAATGTCCATGCGACTCTTTCAGTATAATCATCTGCTGCTGCTCGCCCTGTCAATTTATTTAGTTGTAACCGTACTTGATCGCAGTTCTGATTATCTGCGCAGTCGCATTATCAATGGTAGGCGCGGATGACCACGGGCAAGATGAAGTCTCTTCATTCACAGGCACTACCACCCAAACCACGCAATCTGTTTCCAGTCTGGCTGTCGTTAACGTTAGTGGTGCTCTGGTTGATTGTGCGGGATCTGGATATTTCTTTTGAGACCCTGGCGTACGGTATTGATGACATGGCCGAGTATTTTTCCCGCTATGGTCGGCCTGACTTTAGTCATTTGCCAAGATATCTGCAACTGATGGGCATCACCCTAGCGACCGCATTCTGGGGTACGGTATTTGCCGTAGTGGTGGCATTTTTGCTGGCACCATTTGCTGCGCGTAACTTCACACCTAATCGTCTGAGTTATCGTCTTGCCCGTGAAACACTGAATTTGATCCGCGCCATGCCCGATCTATTGTTGGCGATGATCTTTGTCGCCACACTGGGTCTAGGCCCGATGTCGGGAGCATTGGCACTGGGCCTGCATACGGCAGGTTTTCTTGGTAAATTTTTCGCCGAGAGTCTTGAGCGGATCGACCAGGGTGTCTGTGAAGGGGTGGCATCGACCGGGGCGAACTTTCCACAAATGGTCATGTATGCAGGTTGGCCATCGATCCTGCGCGAGTCACTGGGGTATACCTTATATATATTGGATCGCAATGTGCGCATGGCCTCCGTCCTTGGCATGGTGGGTGCGGGGGGTATCGGTCTTGAGCTTATTGATACCTTACACCTGTTTAATTACGGACAGTCGTCGGCACTTATTCTGGTTATCCTCGCCACTATTTTGATCATCGACTATAGCTCCGCATGGTTACGTAAGAGGTTGACGTAATGACACATCGCAAAGACTGGGTTCGCGCACTAACCGCACACGCACCGGCCACATTGATTGATCTGGCTGAACAACTGACAAGCGATGTAGTCGTCACGCTAAGCCGTTTACCGCAGGCAGGTTTGGGTCTGGTGAAATTGACGGACGGTGCCTTTCATGAGGAGTTTTATTTAGGCGAGTTTCCGCTTTCGACATGCAGTGTTGACATTTGTCTGGTGAATGGTCGTCGTGCAAGCGGCGCGGCACAGGTGATGGCGGATGATGCAGAGCTTGCGCGCGCTCTGGCGATACTCGATGCCATGCTTGCGGACAAGCTCCCCGGTTGGGAAACCGTGGCAGATTTTGTGGACGCCGGAAACCAGCAACGCGCTATCGAAGAACAGCGCCGTAAAACCCTGCTCAACGAGACCCGGGTTGATTTTGACCTACTCTCCAACACAGAGAATGATGATGTTAAGACCTGAACCCATCTGGCAGGCAGAAGTCCAGCAACAGGTGTTTCGCGAACTGGTCGAATGTTTTTCCCGACCGGGTGAAGTGCGAGACTTGCAACACAGTGACAGCCCTGGCAGTGCATATCTCGCCGTGCTCGCGACGCTAGTGGATGGCGAAACAACACTTGCCGACCCGCATGCGCAAATCGTCAGTACTGACTGGCCATTACTCCAGACCAGCAAGGCGGTGGTCGACAGGGCAAGTTATATCGTAGTTGACGGCCAGCAAGCACCTGATTTTGAACCGACACTCGGCACACTGGCGAGTCCGGAGTTTGGCGCGACCATAGTGATAAACATTGCGGACGTTGGCAACGGTCCACAGACCCTGCATCTCAGCGGTCCCGGTATTCAACAAAGCCGTGAATTACGTTTGGCAGGATTACACGTGGACTGGTTGCATCGGCGCGAGGAATGGGTCGCAGTTTTTCCACTGGGTGTTGACATTATTCTGTGTGCGGCAACGCGGGTTGCCGCATTGCCGCGCACGACACGCGTGAACTTGACGGTGCTGACGAAGGATAAAAATTAAAATGAGTTATGTCGCAATCAAGGGTGGCGGTCGCGCCATAAATGCGGCCGCAACCGTAACGGAATATTTACGGACCGCAGAAGGCCTGACGGATCATGATGCCAGTCCAATCGAGATCAAGACGATCATGCACCAGTTGCGACATCTTGTGGATCGTGTCGTCTCCGAGGGTGGCGTCTATCACCCGGAGTTTGCCGCGCTTGCAATTAAACAAAGTCTGGGTGACACCCTGGAGGCCTCGTTTGCGTTACGCGCCTGGCGTTCGACACGACCGCGTCTGCCAGCGACGGCAAAACTCGACACATCACGCATGCGCCTGATTCGCCGCATCTCTTCTGCCTTCAAGGAAATACCCGGTGGCCAAATGCTGGGACCGACACCGGACTATGCCCTGCGCCTGTTACGCATGGAGTTACTGAACGAGTGTCCTCAAACATTTCGCAGTGTGGCGCAACAGTGGTTACAGGATTGTCCCGAGGCGCAATTACCCGATAGCTATCCAAAGGTGCTTGATGCAATGCGTGCCGAGGGCTTGTTGCCTCCCGTTGCGGTAACGCATGAGGCTTCGCCTTTTGATATCAGCCGCGAACCTCTGGTGTTTCCGGTGCCGCGTTCTGCAGCACTGGCGACCTTGGCGCGAGCAGAAAGCGGTTCACTGTTAGCGATTGCCTATTCCAACATGCGTGGCTATGGAGATATTCATCCTACCATTGCCGAACTGCGCGTAGGTTATGTGCCAGTCATGTTGCCGCATCCCATCAGCGGAGAACTCACCGAGATAGGCGAGATATTGCTGACGGAATGCGAGGTCGTGGCCATGTATGAAATGCAAGGTGTCGATGTGCCACGCTCGCAGGGTGCGAATGAAAATATTACTCCAGCACCTCAAGACAAGCCTGTCTTCACTATCGGTTATGGGGCATGCTTCGGTCACAACGAAGTCAAGGCGATCTCCATGGCGATCCTGGACCGTGCCCTGCAAAAGGGGATGCAGCACGGTCCTACGAATCCATCAGAAGACCCGGAGTTTGTCCTGCTGCACGTGGATGGCGTTGACTCTATGGGCTTTGCCTCTCACTACAAGATGCCGCATTACGTCACGTTTCAGTCAGACATGGATCGCCTGCGAACAACGCAACAGAAAAAAACGGATGCACGCACATGATATCTGCACCGCCAGCAAACACGGCAAAGGCCTGTCAGTTTGGATTTATCGATGAATACGCTAAACGGGAAATTCGTCGCGCCATTCTCAAGGCAATTTCCATTCCCGGTTATCAGGTGCCTTATGCATCGCGAGAAATGCCGATGGGCAGAGGTTTTGGCACCGGCGGCCTGCAACTGACGTTATCGTTAATCGGTCCCGATGATGTCCTCAAGGTGATCGATCAGGGTGCGGACGACTCGGTGAATGCCGTGAACCTGCGTCAATTCATTGAGATGACATGCCCGGGTGTCTCCACCACAACGCGCACGGTCGATTGCAGCATATTGCAATCACGACATCGTATCCCTGAACAGGCAATGACAGAGGCGCAAATTATTGTGCTGCAAGTTCCCTATCCCGATCCCCTGGTGGTGGTCGAGCCTTCCGAAGACAAGCGCAAGGTGATGCACGGCGAGGCCAATTATTCCCGCTTGCTGGTGAAACTCTACGAGGACATTGTCAAGTTCGATGAAATCACCATTTCCCATCGTTACCCGACGCGTATCAATCATCACTATATTATCGACCCCTCACCGATTCCGCGTTGGGATGTGCCAAAGCTCAATGATTCGGCTGCATTGATTCTGTTGGGTGCCGGGCGCGAGAAAAAGATCTATGCCGTACCGCCTTATACCCGGGCCGAACCGCTGGCCTTTGAAGATGTGCCCTTCAGGGTCGAAGACTTTACCGACGCCACTGGCCGGCGTCGGTGCTGCCAGCAATGTGGTTGTGCAAATAGTTTTCTTGATGAATATATCAACGCCAGGACAGGCGATAAGGTTTATCAATGTTCTGATAGCGACTGGTGCGAGGTACAGCAGGATGCATTGAATATTGCGGAGCAGCAGAATGGATAAAGTGCTGGAGGTAAAACAGCTGTCCAGAGTTTATGGGCGGGGTTGTCCCTCATGTTTTGAACTGACGGGTGCCGAGTACGAAACCAATATCTGTCCACGTTGTGGCAGTGTGGTCGCGGCGCATGATGTCTCGTTTGACCTTTATAAAGGCGAGATCCTTGGCATTATGGGCGAATCGGGTTCGGGCAAGTCTACTGCGGTGAAGTGTCTCTATTTTGATCAGGAACCAAGCTCCGGCAGCGCCACGTTTTATGATAACGGCCAGGAGTATGATCTGTTTAATCTGAATACGGCTCAGCAACGACAACTGGCCAACAAGCGCTTTGGCATGGTCTATCAAAACCCACACCTTGGGCTTAACTTCGACATCTCGGCTGGCGGCAATATCGCCGAGCGCCTGTTAATGTCCGATGTCGACAACTATGCAGAAATACGTTCACGGGCCACTTCACTGTTGTCACGCACCGAGGTGTTGATCGAACGCATGGACGAGATGCCGCGGAATTTTTCCGGTGGCATGCAGCAGCGTGTGCAGATTGCCAAGGCGTTGGCGACGCATCCGCCCCTGTTGTTTCTCGATGAGGTGACCACTGGGCTCGATCTGTCAGTACAGGCCGCCATTCTTGATTTGATCATGGAAATTCAACAGGAACAGCAAACGGCGATGATTGTCGTGACGCATGATCTCGGCGTAATCCGTTTGTTGGCCGGTCGCACGCTGGTCATGAAATATGGCCGTGTGATTGAATCCGGCTTGACGGATCAAATCCTGGAAGACCCACAACATGCTTATACGCAACGCCTGGTCGCGTCGGCATTGTAATAATCAAATATGAATGAGATACGCTGATGGACAGGAACGAAGACGAAGCACCGATTTTACGGGTTGAGGGTTACTCAAAATATTTTAACCTGCATGAGCAGGGCAAGATCATTCCCTCTTCTTACAATGTGAATCTGGAAGTCTATGCGGGCAAACTGACGGCCCTGATTGGCCAAACCGGTGCGGGCAAGTCGACCGTCCTTAAAGGCATTTTTCGCAGTTACTTACCGAGTAGTGGCAGGTTATTGTATCGCACTGCAAGTCAACATCTGATCGACCTGGCCCTGGCTGATGAGCACCAGATTCTGGAGTTACGTCGAACCGAGATCAGTTTTGTTACCCAGTTTCTGCATGCCCTGCCACGTCAGGCGACTGAAGATGTGGTGGCGCAACCTTTAATACAACGTGGTATGTGTAAGGCGAAGGCTCTGGAGATAGTTCATAAGACGTTGGCCGCCATGAATTTGCCGGAGCGCCTGTGGAGCATTTCACCGGCAACATTTTCCGGTGGTGAAAGGCAGCGGGTGAATCTCGCCCGAGGTCTTGTGTCACGGCCACGCCTATTATTACTGGATGAGCCTACCGCCAGCCTCGATCCCAAGACCACGGAATGTGTGGTTCGTTTGATTGAAAATTTAAAGGCAAAGGGTGTCGCCATGCTGGCGATTTTTCATCACCCGGATCTGGTTGAGCGTATGGCGGATAATGTTGTGCAGCTGGATCCCCCTGTTGGAATAGAAAATGTGTTTAAGGAGATTGCCTAATGAAAACTTATCTAACTCACGCGTGTATCGTACTTGCTGATACGATAATTGAAGATGGCGCTGTGTTGATCGAAGATGGCAAGATTACAGCGATTAATCCAGAATATGTTAGTAATACCAAGACATTGGATCTTGCGGGAAAAACTTTAATGCCCGGTATGGTTGATCTACATTGTGATGCGCTGGAAAAAGAAGTTGAACCACGCCCCAATGTACATTTTCCGCTGGACTTTGCCTGTGCCCAGGCCGACAAGCGCAATGCCGCCGCCGGTATTACGACGGTATATCATGCTCTGTCTTTTGCTCATGAAGAACTTGGTGTGCGTAATAACACCTTCGCCGCCGAGATTGCGCGTGCTGTGTATGCCTGGCGCCCCCATGGTTTGGTTGATAACCGTGTGCACTGCCGCTATGAAATAACAGATGCGACGGGCTTGCCAGTTTTAAAGCAGCTACTTGCCGGAGATGCCATGCATATGATTTCCATGATGGACCATACCCCGGGCCAGGGACAGTTTAAGGATATGGCAGCGTATCGTGATTACCTCACGCGGACGTATAAGAAAACGGCGGATGAAGTCGAGGTGATTGTCGAGCGTAAGCTGGAAGCTGCAACGGATGCCTTTGTTCGCATGGAGGAACTTGCTATGGCAGCACATGCTGCCGGTATATCTGTTGCCAGTCATGATGATGACTCGAAAGAACGGGTTGAGACCATGAGCAGTATCGGTGCGGATATTTCGGAATTCCCTATTTCACTGGCAGCCGCACAGGCCGCCAAGGCAGCCGGGATGTCGACCATTTTTGGCGCCCCCAATATCTTGCGTGGCAAGAGTCAATCGGGTTCGATGAAGGCGATTGAGGCTATCCATGAGGGTGTGGCTGACTGCTTATGTGCTGACTATTCGCCAGCGTCATTGATTGTTTCGATATTTTGCATCCCCGAGTTGTCTGATCTGGATCTTGCGGCTGCCGTACGGCTCGTTACCGTTAATCCGGCCAAAGCTGCACGTCTTGATGACCGTGGAGAAATGGCGGTAGGGAAACGTGCTGATCTGATCGCGGTAGGTTTGCCTGCCGGCTTGCCACAGGTGACAGATGTCTGGAGCAACGGTACGTTGGTTTATCGTGCGAGCTATGACCATGGCTGACCTTTTTTATGTCATTGGTGCCTCCGGTTCCGGTAAGGACAGCTTGATTCAATATGCCAGGGTACACATGCCCGAAAATCATCAAACTGTGTTTACTCATCGCTATATTACGCGCCCTGCAGAGGCGGGTGGTGAAAATCATATTGCACTCGATGAGAGGGAATTTTTTTCCCGGCAGAATATGAGTTGCTTTGCTATGGCCTGGTATAGCCATGAAACGCACTATGGTATTGGCATCGAAATCAACCAATGGTTGGGGAAAGGCTTGAATGTTGTAATGAATGGATCTCGGGGTTATCTAAAGTATGCGGCTCAACAATATCATGAGATTGTACCGGTATTGATTTCTGTTCGCGCCGAGATACTTCGCCAGCGACTAGAACTACGTGGTCGTGAAACAGCAGAACAGATTGACAGGCGACTGGCTCAGGCCCGCAAACTGGAAACGCTGGTAGCGCATCCACGCTTGATTAAAGTTGAAAATAATGGCTTATTGGAAAATGCAGGAGAAAGATTAATTAGTGTAATTCACAGCAACTATACTAGTCAGTGCGCCTGACATTACTGGGTTCAGGAAATGCTGCGGGCATGCCCTTGTATGGTTGTGACTGTGAACGCTGTACGACTGTCAGATCAAAACCAGAACAGAGACGAAGCCCGGCTACTGCACTACTCGAGGTCGCTGGGAAAAAATACCTGATCGATGCTGGTCTAATGAATATTACGGACAGGTATCCGAGTTGTAGTTTAGATGCCTTGTTCCTGACACACTTTCACCCTGACCATGTCCAGGGTCTATTTCATTTGCGTTGGGGAAAAGGCGACAAGATACCCGTCTATTGCCCGCCGGATAGTATTGGTTGTGCGGATCTATTCAAACACCCCGGGATACTGGACTTTCAATTGCAGAAAAAGTTTGTATCCATTGAATTAGAGAATTTGCGCGTTACATTCCTGCCTTTAATTCATTCCAAGGTAACCTATGGTTTTTTATTCGAGTATCAGAATCAGACGATTGCCTATCTCACCGATACCAAAGGACTCCCGACTAACACATTCTCGCGGCTTGCGAACACGTCGCTGGATCTGCTGGTAATTGATACCAGTCACCCTCCGGGTGTAGAAGGCTCCGGTCATAATAATCTGGATGAGACGCTTGCAATACATAAACAGTTAAAACCAGTATGTACAGTACTCACTCATATTAGCCATGATTTCGATGTCTGGTTAAACAGTCATGACTTGCCAGAATCTGTTATGAAAGCACATGATAATCTGGTGGTATTTCCCTTTTAGTGCATTATGAATAGTACTCTAATGTCATTAGCCTGTCGGTACTAATGCCTGTGCCGTGGAATCTTCTGGCCCGATATATTGAGGTACGCTGTAATAATCTGTGGCGGGGGCTACTGGTGCTTGGCCTAAGCGGGTAATTTTTGCCTAATGAATATTTTAGCATAAGATTTTATCATATATTGATTGTCATCGGCGCAGCTGTGGGATGGCATGATATAATACCCGCTCATATCCACGCGTTAAGCCAGGTATTTCACCACCCATGCAGGCAGCAAAGCACATTTTCTCGTATCGTAAATATTGGGCGGCACGCTTCGGCGTGGCACCGGTATTGCCGATGTCGCGTGATGAAATGGATGTCCTGGGCTGGGACAGCTGCGACATTATTCTGGTCACCGGTGATGCCTATGTCGACCACCCCAGTTTTGGTATGGCGGTGATTGGCCGGGTACTGGAGGCACAGGGGTTTCGTGTGGGCATTATCGCTCAGCCGGACTGGAATTCTGCTACTGACTTTCAACGCCTGGGTAGGCCCAATCTCTTTTTCGGTGTTACCGCCGGCAATATGGACTCGATGATCAACCGCTACACGGCCGATCACAAAGTCCGTCGTAACGATGCCTATACCCCGAACGGTGAGGGCGGCAAGCGTCCGGACCGTTCGGTACTGGTCTATGCGCAACGCTGCCGCGAGGCCTATAAAGAGGTGCCATTGATCATCGGTGGTATCGAGGCCAGCCTGCGCCGTATTGCCCATTATGATTACTGGTCCGATAAAGTACGTCGTTCAATCATCGTCGATGCCAAGGCCGATATGCTGGTGTTTGGTAATGCCGAGCGTCAGATCGTCGAGATCGCGCATCGTCTCGCCAGTGGTGAGTCTATCAAAGACATGCAGGATATTCGCGGCACAGCCTTTATGCGCCAGCAGCTGCCGGACACGGGTTATGAACTGGACTCCCGCAGCATCGAAACCATTCCCGCTGCGATGCTGAAAGAAAATCCCTATCAGGAGGCGTCCTCCTGTGACAATCAGCCTGTGACGAATGGTGCGCATGTCGTCAAGTTTAGCCGCGAAATTCCGCGGGCTGAACGACAGGCGCATACTTATATAAGACTGCCTGACTATGAAATAGTCAAGGCCGATACGTTATTGTATGCCCATGCCTCTAGGGTGATGCACCTGGAGACTAATCCCGGTAATGCGCGGCCCCTGGTACAACGCCACGGCAAGCGGGAGGTCTGGGTTAATCCTCCTCCTATCCCCTTGACTACCGATGAGCTGGACAAGGTCTTTGAATTACCCTACACGCGGGTACCGCATGCAGTGTATGCTGAGACCAATATCCCCGCCTACGAGATGATCCGCTTTTCCATTAATATCATGCGCGGTTGTTTTGGCGGTTGCACCTTTTGCTCGATTACCGAGCATGAGGGTCGTATTATCCAGAGCCGTTCGGAAGATTCGATTGCCAAAGAGATCGAGACCATACGCGATCATGTGCCGGGCTTTACTGGCGTTATTTCCGACCTGGGTGGCCCTACCGCCAATATGTATCGCCTGGCGTGCAAGGATGAAAAGATCGAACAGAACTGTCGGCGTCTTTCCTGTGTCTATCCGGGGATTTGTAAAAACCTGACTACCAATCACCATTCGTTGATCAAACTCTATCGCCGTATTCGTGGTTTGAAGGGCATCAAGAAAGTTGTGATTGCCTCGGGCCTGCGTTATGACCTGGCGGTGGAAGACCCGGAGTATATTAAAGAGCTGGTGACGCATCATGTCGGGGGTTATCTGAAGATCGCCCCCGAGCATACCGAGAGCGGGCCACTCTCTAAAATGATGAAACCGGGTATGGGCAGTTATGAGCGCTTTAAGGAATTATTTGAGCGCTATTCAAAGGCCGCGGGTAAGGAACAGTATTTGATCCCGTATTTTATCGCCGCCCATCCCGGCACGACGGACAAGGACATGCTGAACCTTGCCCTGTGGTTAAAACAGAACGGTTTTCGCGCCGATCAGGTCCAGACCTTTTTACCCTCCCCCATGGCGCTGGCGACGACGATGTACCACAGCGGCAAAGACCCCCTGCACAAGCTTAGTGAGCACAGTGCCGCGGTGAGTATTCCCAAAGGCCTGCGTCAGCGCCGTCTGCATAAGGCCTTTCTGCGCTATCATGATGCCGAGAACTGGCCGCTATTACGTAAGGCGTTGAGAGAGTTGGGGCGTGCCGATTTAATCGGTAATGGCAAGCGCCACCTTATCCCCGCCTTTCAACCGGTCGGTACCGGTGGAGAGGAAGGGGCTGTGCGGCGAGGCAGGCCCCGGCCATTTAAAACTCAGCACAGCGGTCTGCCCAAGGTGCCGAAGGCGGGTAAACGGTCGCGGCGTCGGTAGCCAGCCCAGGCCACATCAGTAAATTCTAATTAATTCTAAGTCTTTGTAGATTCGGGCAAGAATTATCCGTTGGCAAGCATATAAAATCATATACTAATTCATACACGTATGGTCGCAGGTCTCCAAGGCAAGTTGTTGTTGTGGGATGACATGTTATTATCACCTTGGTCGGGAGCCTCTACATGCGTTCAATTGCTGGGAGGTAGAAACCAGTGAGCAAAATCGTTTATGGCATGGACAGGCACCTAGGGCAGTGTTGTTTCATCATATTGTCTGGAATATCATGGCGACGCTAAAATGAGTCATCAGAGGTAAGCATCATGTATGAGGGCGGTTGTCTATGCGCTGCGGTTCGCTTCGAGATCCACGGACCGATTCGTAATATTATTTATTGTCACTGCTCCCAATGCCGCAAGGTGCAGGGTAGCGCCTTTGCTACCAATGGCATTGTCGCTGCGGATGATTTCCACATAACACAGGGCGAAGAATCACTAAGTTGTTATACCGAGGCTCCGGGGCAGGGCAAGTATTTTTGTCGCCACTGTGCCTCGCCCATTATGAGTAAGAATACGGCTTTTCCCGGACAGGTGCGGGTACGCCTGGGGAGTATTGAGTCGGACATTAGCGAACGTCCCTCTGCGCACATCTTTGTTAGTTCTAAAGCCAACTGGGATGAAATTCCCGATGATGGTTTGCCAAGATATGATAAGCATGAACCTGGAAGATAGTTCTAAGGAATATCCGGGGGGCTATAAATAGCTGCTTAAAAAGAATCTAACCGCAGGGGGCAATTACTTCAGTAATAAAAAACCTTCCTGAATACTTCGGGTAGACGCGTTTCTTCTCGCCTCAGAAACAAAACACCCTGTGTTTCCTGCGGTTAAACGGATTTAGTCGTAACCAGCTTTGACTTGCCGATGACGAAAGCAGTCAGTTGTGTGGTCATTGACCATGCCGGTGGCCTGCATGAAGGCATAGCAAATGGTCGAACCGACAAAGGTAAATCCGCGGCGTTTTAATTCTATTGCCATGGCCTCGGAGGCGTCGGTTTTTGCCGGGATTTGTTTTGTCGATTGCCACTGATTTTGCAGCGGCTGGCCATTGACGAACTGCCAGAGAAAATCTGCAAACGAGCCGTGTTTTGATTTCAGCTCCAGATAGGCGCGGGCATTCTTAATGGTGGCTTCTATTTTTAAGCGATTACGAATAATGCCGGGGTCTTTTAACAGGCTGTTGAGCTTGCGTCTATCATAGCAGGCGATTTTGTTGGCGCTAAAGCGGTCGAAGACTTTGCGATAGTGAGGGCGCTTGCGTAACACCGTAATCCAGCTCAGCCCGGCCTGTGCGCCTTCCAGGATCATCATCTCGAAGAGTTTGCGGTCATCATAAACGGGTACTCCCCATTCGGTATCATGATACCGACGATATACCGGGTCATCACCACACCATGTGCAGCGCTGGATATTAGTTTTCACAAAATCGCACCTTGATATCATCATGAAACAATATATGAACTATGTCATAAAATTGTCATTTGGCAAACTTACCATATGACAGAATTGATAAATGACAGGTTGTAATATGAAGTCAAGTTTTCCATGGGAATTAATAATCGCCATATTTATAGGCTGTTTCAGTGTCAACACACATGCTGATGATAATTTATTGTGCCTGCATGGGTCGAATACCATTGGTGCCGCCCTGGCCCCTGAGCTTGCCCGTGGCTGGCTTCATTCAAAAGGCTATCGTATTACAAGCGAACGAATGACCGCTGAGGACGAGCGTTTAATCGTGGCAAAAAAGGTCGGTGCAGCGGACATGGCGATTGAGATCTATGCGCATGGCTCAAGCACGGCCTTTAGGGATCTGGCGGCAGGGCGGACTGATATTGGTATGGCCTCAAGACCCATAAAGAGTGAGGAACTGAAAAAGCTGGCGCGACTGGGACAGTTGAACCGGCCCAATACCGAATATATTATCGCCCTGGATGGACTATCGGTAATTGTGAACAGGAAAAATCCGCTCAAGCAGATCAGCAAAGATAAACTCCAGAAAATATTTTCCGGCCGGATCACCGACTGGTCACAATTGGGGCTGCCACGGGGACATATTAATGTTTATGCCCGTGATAACAACTCCGGTACCTATGACACCTTTAAGCACCTGGTGTTAAGTAAGGCGGCACCCTTGCTCAAAACAGCACGACGCTATGAGTCCAATGCAAAATTGTCAGATGATGTCTCCAATGACACTTATGGCATCGGTTTTGTGGGTCTGGCCTATGTGCGCAAGTCTCATGCCCTGGCCATTGCCGAAGCGGGTGCGACCGCCTTATACCCCACTGAGTTTAACGTCGCTACAGAAGACTACACCTTGTCGCGGCGTCTGTATCTATATGTCCCGGAAGTGGGTCGACATCCCCTGGCCAGCTCTTTTGCCGAATATGCACAGTCCGGTATGGGTCAGAAAATTGCAGCCCAGGTCGGTTTTGTTTCTCAGGAGGTTATTGCCTATAACAAACCTGCGAACAAAAAAGCCCCAAAGGAATATCAGCAGCTTGTGAAAAATGCCAAGCGGCTTTCTCTGAATATTCGTTTTAATCAGGGGCAGCAACATATGGATAATAAGGCCATGCATGATGTCGATAGGTTGATGGGCTTTATGAGTAAACCAGAGAACAAGGATAAGCGATTGATGCTGTTGGGTTTTGCCGATAGCAATGAGATTATGCCTTACTTCAGTCTATCCTTATCGATTGAGCGCGCCGATAGCGTGGCGGATAAGTTGTTGACCCACAAACTTATCCCTGACCGTGTGCGCGGTTATGGTCAGGAAATGCCGGTATCGAGCAACCAATCGGAGCAGGGGCGCGTGCGTAATCGTCGTGTTGAAGTTTGGGTCCACGATACGGACTGGAAATAAACTCAAACGCCCCATGTTGTGCATGATTATTGCTGGTTATATCAGGTTTAATTATCTGAAAAGTTGAATATGACCAGCATAACCCCATACCCTTTGTCTCCTGAGACGCAGGAAGAGTTCGAGGCATTGGTATTGCGTGAGAGCATTCTTAGCGCCACTGGCCTCAATGCCGATAGCCTGCAAATCGGTATTCGTGGCGACCCCTCGCTACGCGAAACCACCAGCCTGCGCCCGCGTTACAACAGCGATGTTGATGCGCATCTCGGTGATTTATGCCCTAATTTCGAGGAATTACTGTTAAGACGCAGTACCTATCGTCTGTTTGTGGGTTTCAATAACGGTGAGATCCGCACGCATTCGGTTTTTGATCCCCTCACCCAGGAAATTCATACCGCAGAGAGATTGGTCAATCCCGGTTACGTCGCCCGCCAGTTCCCGATGATCAGTTATGAGGATAAAGTGCAGTTGGTTCGAGACCTGTATGAGGCGCTACGCGAGCTGCCCGGCTACCAACAAATGCCGACCTATTGGCGCAATATCATGGTGCGCCGCAGTCAGGAATGGTCGCCTATGGAGCAGAATGAGATCGTGAGTATCATTGCCAGGCTACAGGCATTGCGGGAGTTGCCAGTTTACTTCATGCGCAATATTACGATATGTCTAGTACAACGGATTATCCGCATTCAGTTCAATTGCGATGGCACGCAAATCCTGCGCGCCGAGGATTTTCAGAAATTTCTGGAACTGAATATCCCGGAATACGAGGAGAATATCGATGAGGAATTCCCTTAGCCCCAGAAACATTTTTTTACAACACGTAAACAAGAATGGCGATATAGTGACTCGCGCTACCGGCGAGGACAAACAAATGCCATATGGCATGAAAATGGCGGACCTTGTGATCCAGCACGTAAAAGATAATGCCAATGGTATAAAAACACCCACCGGCGAGCAGCCACATAAGGCCATTGAACGATAAGGACGCTAATAGTGGTTTGAAGGCAACCAAGCCTATCCAGCCCATCACGATGTAAATGACAATGGGGATAATCCGGTGGCCCTTGTTTGACAGGGTCTCCAGAAAAATACCGACGATTGCCAGTCCCCATACCACACCGAAAACAGACCAGCCCCAGGGACCCTGCAGGGTGACCAGCGCGAAAGGGGTATAGGTCCCTGCAATCAGCAGATAGATTGCGGCATGGTCGAGCGTGCGAAAAATCGCCTTCGCCCTGCCGCTCAGGCTGTGGTAGAAGGTCGAGGAAAGGTAGACCAGAAGAAGGCTAAGACCATAGACACTAAAACTGACAATCTTCCAGGGGTCGCCCTTTAGGGAGGCAAAGACGACCAGCACGACCATCCCCGCCAATGCCGCGGCGGCACCGATCATGTGTGTGATACTATTTAAACGTTCTCCATCCTGCATGTTCTGTCGATCTGAATCCTGTGGTGAGCTTAGTACTCTTTCAATGCCATTATTACATTGAAAGAGTACATAGAGTATGTCGCTATTTAATATTGGTAGACAGCATATTCCCAGAAATCCGTGCCGGGGTTTTTGGGGCCGTGCCAGCCACCGGCACGCAGCCTGGCGGCGATAAAACGATTCATAAAACCATGTCCCACCAAAAGTACCGGGCTGTGCTGTTGCGCCAGAGAGGTGAGAATTTTTGTCGCGGCGAGGGCCCTTTGTCGCGCTAATTTTATCGGCTCACCATTACGGGCATAGCCCAGGGCCCACAAAAAGCGAAAAAATAGAAACCAGCTGTAGACAGACAGACGAGGAAAATGCCAATCGGCATAGGGCAGGTCAGGCTCATGAAACACCGGGTCGATAAGATGAATATCTTCCCGGCCAAGAAGTCTGGCCGATTCAATGGATCGTGTCAGTTCACTACAGACAACGGCCCTACAGCATTGTACGAAATCCAGTGCCTGAGATGGAGGGGGACATGAAGTGCTTAAAGGACTGTTATTATAGGTGTTAATTATGTCGCCCAGTTGCGAGGCAGCACATTTATTTTTTGCCCCGGTAAACAGGTTAAACTCAGGTTCGCCATGCCGCAACAGAATAATTTTCATGGGCGATTCAATCCGTGATAACAGCAAAACTGGCTGTCGCGGTATTCTTGTTAATGCTTAGTTGCAGTTCACAGTAGGCATTAGTGGGCATAGGTTCATCACCACACCCACAGTTGATGACGATCTCGGTAAAAAAGACAGCAACACTGCCTTCAATCATATCGTTAGATTCCATAAAGCGGTTGGCGCTAACCGAGATATTTTCCTCGCCAATATAACCGCCCTGTGAAGTGCCTTGCCCCAGTGGCAGGTGCTTTGGGCCAAGCGCCTCAAGCTCACGTTTCAAGGTTGAGGAGAAGCCATCAGTATTCCATGCCATGAGAGATTGAGTCAGTGCGGGCATTTAGCCGAACCTGCCATCGACGCGTGGTTGCCACAAGAGGGGTAAAAACAGCATAAAGAACATCGCAAATGACATAATCCATAGTATCTGCGAAAGACCAATCCAGAGCAGGTATTGGCCGGGTATCAGCATGGGCAGTAAGACGCGAAAAATTGCCGCAATAAAGAGCAGACCGAAAATAATCACGAGTATTGGCGGTGGTTCAAAGACATTTCTGCCCGTATGACCCAGGGACACTCGCGCCATCATGCCCAGGGTCATCATCGCAATGCCGCCTACGGTAAAGGCGTGCAGGGCCAGCAAGGATGAAATACCTAATATGGGTACAGCAGCTTTAAGTGCAAAACCAGTCGTGAGTGCGCCATAGGCGAGGTAGATTACCCAGAGCAAGGGTTTGCGCCAGATGCCGCGGCTATGCCAGCCAATTAAACGGATGGCATGCAGAATAAACAGTACCGCCGCCAGTCCGGCGACAATGGCAGGGCTGGTCATAAAGAGGTCGGCGAACCAGAAGGCCAGGAAGACAATGGGGCTGCTGATATCGAGCCATTTGTAA
>Ga0209633_10002060_pt1 | contig 19926 bp, 16 predicted proteins | sample Cruoilmetagenom1_FD_187290 | JGI IMG/M metagenome (GOLD analysis project Ga0209633, IMG submission 187290) | Oil polluted marine microbial communities from Coal Oil Point, Santa Barbara, California, USA - Sample 1 (SPAdes) (version 2) | ecosystem: Environmental > Aquatic > Marine > Oil seeps ... | reverse complement strand
GGCGGCGGTTCCAATGCCATTGGCCTGTTTTACCCTTTCATCGAGGACCGTTCGGTCAGAATGGTCGGTGTCGAAGCCGCCGGTGACGGCATCGAGACCGGCCGTCATTCTGCGCCCTTGTGCGCCGGCAGACCCGGAGTACTGCACGGCAACCGAACCTATCTGATGGAAGACGAGGACGGCGAAATCATCGAAACGCACTCTATTTCAGCCGGCCTCGATTACCCGGGGGTCGGCCCCGAGCATGCCTGGCTGAAAGATGAGGGCCGCGCCGAATATGTCAGCATCACAGACCGGGAAGCACTGGAAGGTTTTCATGCACTGACCAGGCTGGAAGGGATCATTCCGGCGCTGGAGTCCAGTCACGCCTTGGCGTATGCCATGAAACTGGCGCCGACGATGCGAGCGGATCAGACGCTGCTGATCAATCTGTCCGGCCGCGGCGACAAGGACATGCATACCGTCGCGGATATCGAGGGAATTCAGCTGTGAGCCGTCTGACAACCCGATTCAACGACCTTGCCCGGACGCACCGCAAGGCCCTCATCCCATTCATTACCGCAGGCGACCCCGACCCGGAGTTCACCGTCCCCATGATGCACGCGATGGTGAACGCAGGCGTCGATATCATCGAATTGGGCGTGCCCTTTTCCGATCCGATGGCGGACGGGCCTGTGATCCAGCGGGCCAGCGAGCGCGCACTGGAACACAAAACCAGCCTGAGGCATGTGCTGGACATGGTCGCGAAGTTTCGGCGCCAAGACAGCACGACACCCGTTGTGTTGATGGGCTATCTCAATCCGATCGAATGCATGGGCTATGATGCCTTTGCCGAAGCCGCCGGCAGCGCAGGCGTCGACGGCGCCCTCACCGTTGATATGCCGCCCGAGGAGGCCGGTGCGCTGGCGCCGATGCTGGAGAACGCCGGTGTGTATCCGATTTTTCTCCTGGCGCCGAACAGTACCGACCAGCGCATCCAAACAATCGGTGCCATGGGCAAAGGCTATCTTTACTACGTTTCGCTGAAAGGCGTCACCGGCGCATCGCATCTTGATGTGAGCAGTGTCGAACGGAAGCTCCGGCAGATCCGCCGGTTCACTGATCTGCCTATCGCTGTCGGTTTCGGCGTGAAGGATGCCGAAACGGCTGCGATGATAGCCGGTCTCGCCGACGCTGTGGTTGTGGGCAGCGCTCTCATCAATATCATCGAAAAAAACCTTGACCGTCGCGAAACGATCGAAAGCGAGATCATCACCCTGCTTGAATCCATGCGCAGTCATATGGATGCCTCTGTCAGTGCATGATTTCACTGCTCAATGAGAAAAAACAATGAGTTGGTTTGAAAAACTGGTCCCCGCCAAGATCCGTACCGAAGCCTCACGTAAAAGCACGATTCCGGAAGGGTTGTGGAACAAATGTCCAAGCTGTGATGCCATTTTGTACAAAGCGGAGCTCGAGCGGAATCTCGACGTCTGCCCGAAGTGCGGCCACCATATGCGCATCAGCGGCCGCAAGCGGCTGCATATCTTTCTGGACCCCGACAACCGCGAGGAGCTCGGTGAGGAGCTGCGGCCGACCGACCCGTTGAAATTCAAGGACAGCAAGAAGTATAAAGACCGCATTCTGCAAGCACAAAAAGCAACCAACGAAAAAGACGCCTTGATTGTGGTATGCGGGCAGCTATTGGGCCGGGATGTTGTCGCGGCAGCATTCAATTTCGATTTTATGGGCGGATCGATGGGCTCGGTCGTCGGCGAGCGCTTCGTTCGCGGCGTGAACGTCAGTCTTGCGGGAAACATCCCGATGATCCTGTTTTCCGCCAGCGGCGGCGCCCGCATGCAGGAATCGCTGCTCTCCCTGTTCCAAATGGCGAAAACCAGTGCGGCACTGACACGCCTGGCCGAGGCAGGAATCCCCTTTATTTCGGTGATGACCGACCCGACCATGGGCGGAGTATCGGCCAGTCTGGCAATGCTTGGCGACATCAATATCGCCGAGCCCAAGGCCTTGATCGGCTTTGCCGGACCGCGGGTGATCGAACAAACAGTCGGTGAGAAGTTGCCGGAGGGTTTCCAGCGCAGCGAATTCCTGCGGGAGCATGGTACCATCGATATGATCGTCGATCGCCGTATAATGCGGGATCGGATCGCGAACATTTTGTCATTGCTGATGGCTGCACAGGACAAGGAAAAGCCGAAGGAACCGGATCCCCACACGGCGCCGAGCGACTGATTGCATATGGTTTGATTCACCTCCGGAGCAACACACTCGAGGCGAAGCAACAGCAGCGGCATCCCTTCTCCTTTATGGCATATCAATCCCTGGATCAATGGCTTCACCGGCTGGAGTCGCTGCATCCCAAATCGATCGATCTGGGCTTGGCACGAATAAAGAAAGTCTTCGACACGATCAATCCATCATGCCTCAAACCGTTCACCATCACCGTTGCCGGCACCAACGGCAAAGGCTCGTGCATCGCTCTGCTCGAGGCAATCCTGCGAGCAGATGGATATCGTGTCGGCGCCTACACGTCGCCCCATCTGCTGCACTATAACGAAAGAATCCGAATCGACGGCATCCCGGTCATCGACGCTATGATCTGTGAATCTTTCCAACGCATTGATCGTGCAAGAGCGCACACGTCACTCAGCTATTTCGAGTTCGGGACGCTTGCCGCGCTGGATATTTTTTCGCGCGCCGACCTCGATGTGCAACTGCTCGAGGTCGGGCTGGGTGGACGGCTGGATGCGGTCAACATCGTGGACCCCGATGCGGCGCTGATCACGACGATTGCGATCGATCACAGCGACTGGCTCGGTGAGTCGCGCGAAGCAATCGGACTCGAGAAAGCCGGTATATTTCGGGAAAACCTCCCCGCCGTGGTGGGCGACCCCAGTCCACCGCAATCGATGCTGCAGCGCGCTCGAGCACAAAAGGTTCACCTTTCGCGGATCGGAGAGAATTTTGGTTTTGAGCCGGTGGAGACGGGCTGGCGCTGGTACGGTTCCGGCAGGACGATTCGGGCATTGCCGTATCCCGCCCTGCAGGGCGAACACCAGTTGCAAAACGCTTCGGCTGTCTTGCAGACGCTCGCTCTGGTTGCCGACGAACGACCCGTTTCAGAAGCGGCGATCCGGCAGGGATTGACTGCGGCGCAACTGCCGGGGCGGTTCCAAATCATTCCCGGAGAGGTTCCGGTTTTGCTCGATGTCGCACACAATCCACAGGCTGCCGAAGCGTTGGCTCACCATTTGCGAGCGCGATTTCCGGGGCGGCGCATCGTCGCCGTTTTCTCGATCATGCGCGATAAAGACATCCGCGGGGTGATCGCACAAATGAAGCCGTTGGTCGACCACTGGTATGTCGCTCCCCTGGCCATTGCGCGCTGCGCAGAGGACGCTCAGATTGCCCAGGCCTTTTCCGATTGTACGATCGATGCCGTTTCCCATGGCTTCGACCATTTTCGTTCGGCGTTTTCGGCCGCCACACACGATGCCGGCGAAGATGACATCATTGTCATCTTCGGTTCCTTCTTTCTTGTCGCTGAATATCTCTCGAATTATGGATCAAAAACTTAAGCAAAGGCTGCTGGGTACCGCCGTCCTCGTCTCTCTTGTCGTGATTTTCCTCCCCATGCTGTTTACCGAAGAGATCGAGGAAATCGATGAACAGGAATGGGCAATCCCGGACGCTCCGAAACAATTTGACAACAACATACTTCCGCTGCCGACGGAACCGCTGGAGATCGAAGCATCGCCCGGCGAACCCGAAGCAACAACATCCCCCAAGACGGGCACGTCCACCCTCGAACTTCGCGAAACAGCGCCCGAACCTGACAAACAGGCACAGCCTCAATCTCAGGCAACACCCGTCGAGCCGGCGGTGACCGCCAGCCCCAAGGCCAATGCGGAAGAACGGGGAAAGGCAACACCTGCCCGGCCGAAATCGACCACCGGGAAAAAGTCACCTCTTTCCGCCTGGATCATTCAGGTCGGCAGCTTCAGCCGAAAAAAGAATGCCTTGGCCTTCAGGAACAAACTTCGGGCGGCCGGCTTTACCGCATTTATCGAGCCGCTTTCCGCCCAAAGCGGCACGATGTACAGGGTTCGCGTCGGACCTGAACTCGATAAAAAACGGGCCGCAGCCAAACTGGCCCAACTGAAAAAACAGTTCAAGCTGCGGGGTATCATCGTCCCTTATTCCGGTCCGGCAAGCTCTGATTCGCCATCCCTGATCCCTGACCGCTGATTCTAAGATTCCTGAACGGGTCGAGGTTTGATAAAATAGGCCGTCTTATGATTACTACCAGAATGCACAGTTGATCTGGATTGACTACGCCATCATCGGCCTGATTGCGATTTCCGCGATCCTCGGCCTCATGCGCGGCTTGGTTCGCGAGGTTTTTTCAATCGCGACATGGGTGGCGGCGATCTGGGTGGGCCTCAGCTTCAGCCGCGAGCTCTCTTTTTATCTGCGCACACTCATTGAACACCCGGCGGGCAGGATGGCGGCCGCTTTTGCCGGCCTGGTTGTGATTACCTTGATTGTCGGTGGCCTCGTTGGGTATTTCGTGCGGCAAATCATCGACAAAACCGGCCTGACCGGGTCAGACCGCCTGGCCGGCCTTGTTTTCGGCATCGCGCGGGGTATGGTCGTTATCGCCATGCTGGTGTTGCTGGCCGGATTGACGCCGTTGCCCAATGATTCCTGGTGGCGCGAGTCGACGCTGATCGCTCCTTTTCAGTCGCTCGCTTTATGGCTGCGTGATCAGGCACCGGCCGGCGTGGCGGGTTTTGTCGCCTATCGATAAGCCTCTTTATTCAATGGGACCGCAACATGTGCGCAATTGTCGGCATCGTATCCAATAAGAACGTCAATCAGGAGCTGTACGAAGCACTCACGGTGCTGCAGCACAGGGGGCAGGATGCCGCAGGTATCGTGACCTATGAAGGCGGCCACCTGCATCTGCGCAAGGATAAGGGCCTCGTCCGCGATGTCTTTCGCACCAGCCACATGTTGAAATTGCGGGGCCATATGGGCATCGGCCATGTGCGCTATCCGACAGCCGGCTGCGAAAGTTCAGCTGAGGCTCAGCCCTTTTATGTCAACTCGCCCTACGGGATCACCTTGGCCCATAACGGCAACCTGATCAACGCGGAAAAGCTCAAGGAAGATCTGTTTGTGGAAGATCAACGCCATATCAATACCGATTCCGATTCTGAAGTGGTGTTGAATGTATTTGCCCATGAACTGCAGCGTTTGGGCAAATTACGGCTCGATGTGGATGATGTATTTCAAGCCGTTACGGCACTGCACAAACGATGCCGCGGCGCCTACGCGGTCGTCGCGATGATCACTGGCTTTGGCATCCTCGCATTTCGTGACCCTCACGGAATCCGGCCGGTCGTGTTTGGAGAACGAAAGATCGGGCAGGGCTCCGATTTTATGATCGCATCCGAGAGCGTCGCGCTCGACGTGCTGGGATTCGATTTGATCCGCGACATCAAGCCGGGCGAAGCGGTGTTCATCGAAAAAAACGGTACCCTGCACACCCGGGAGTGTGTCGAAAACCCCGTGCACTCGCCCTGTATTTTCGAGTATGTCTATCTCGCACGACCCGATTCCATCATCGATAATGTATCGGTCTACAAGGCGCGTTTGCGGATGGGAGAAAAACTCGCCGAGAAGATCATGCGTGAGCGGCCCGATCACGGGATCGACGTCGTCATCCCGATACCCGACACGAGTCGCACAGCCGCATTGCAGCTCGCCAATATTCTGGGTGTGAAATACCGTGAAGGCTTCATCAAAAACCGGTATATCGGACGCACCTTCATCATGCCCGGCCAGCAGCAGAGAAAACAGTCGGTGCGACAGAAACTCAATGCCATCGACCTGGAGTTCAAAGAGAAAAATGTGATGCTCGTCGATGACTCGATCGTTCGCGGCACCACATCGGAGCAGATTATACAGATGGCGCGGGATGCCGGCGCAAAGCGGGTGTTTTTCGCGTCGGCTTCACCGCCGGTTCGATACCCGAACGTGTACGGCATCGACATGCCCTCGGCCAACGAACTGATCGCTCATAACCGGAGCATCGATGCGGTGCGGCAGGCCCTTGGCGCCGACTGGGTCATCTACCAAGATCTCGACGACTTGAAAGAGACGGTGCAAAGAGGCAACCGAACGATCCAACGCTTCGACGCTTCCTGCTTCGACGGCGAGTATGTCACCGGCGACGTCAACGCCGAGTACCTGGAACATCTGGAGCATTTTCGCAACGATCGAGCCAGGTGCGATCGCAATTCCGAAGATTCGATGATCGAGCTGTACAACACAGCGTAGGCTGATTGAGTATGAGCGACTTTGACCGGCAGCACTTTGCGCCGGAAACGCAGGCAATACGCGCGGGCCAAAAACGCTCCGCCGAAGGCGAACACAGTGATCCGATCGTCGCAACCTCGAGCTATGTGTTCGACAGTGCAGCCGAAGCAGCGGCGCGTTTTTCCGGGCAGGAAAAAGGCAATATCTACTCGCGATTCACCAACCCAACCGTCAGAACGTTCGAAGAGCGCCTGGCCGCCATGGAAGGGGGGGAGCGGTGCATCGCGACGGCCTCCGGAATGGCGGCTATCGCGACGCTGAGCATGGGACTCCTCAAAGCCCGCGACCATGTCGTCTGCTCACGAGGCGTGTTCGGCAACACCGTTCTGCTGTTCAAGAACTTCATGGGCAAGTTCGGGGTGGAGACCACGTTTGTGGATTTGACCGATTTGAGTCGATGGGAAACGGCGATCCGTCCGCAAACCCGTTTCCTTTTTCTTGAAACTCCTTCCAACCCACTCACCGAAGTGGCCGACATCGAACAGCTTGCCGCACTCGCGCACCATCATAACTGCCTTTTGATCGTCGACAACGTATTTTGCACACCCATTCTGCAAAAACCCCTGGAACTCGGGGCGGATCTGGTGGTGCATTCGGCCACCAAATATCTGGACGGTCAGGGGCGCTGTGTCGGCGGCGCCATTATCGGCCCGAACGATCTGCTCGAATCAGAGATCTTCCCCTTCCTGAAAACCGGAGGTCCGTCGATGAGTCCGTTCAATGCCTGGGTCTTCCTGACCGGCCTGGAAACGCTCGCCGTGCGGATTCATGCCCATTGCAAGAATGCCGGCGCTCTGGCGCAGTGGCTGGAAGGTCGGCCGGAGACCGAGCGCGTCCACTATCCGGGCCTGCACTCCCACCCCCAATACGCACTGGCCAATGAACAGCAGAAAGGCGCCGGCGGCGTGCTCAGTTTTGAATTGAGAGGAGGAAAAGATGCAGCATGGAAGCTGATCGATTCGACTCGACTGCTCTCGATCACGGCCAACCTGGGGGATGTCAAAACCACCATCACCCACCCCGCAACAACGACCCACAGCAGATTGACGCCGGAAGAACGGGTAGCGGCAGGCATCAGCGATGGTCTCGTGCGCATCTCCGTAGGGCTGGAAAACCTGGAAGACATCAAAAGCGATTTGCGGTTCTGAGGACGTAAGACCGGAAACGGAAAACTGATGGCTGAAGCTTTGATAAACACCACCATCCAAGGGATTTTATGAACGTTACAATATTCGGATCGGGATACGTCGGGCTTGTCACCGGGGCCTGCCTTGCCGAAGTGGGCAATCATGTGATGTGCATCGATATCGATGCAGATAAGATTGCACGGCTCAATCAAGGCGAAGTCCCGATACACGAACCGGGGCTCGACGAGTATATCGAGCGCAATATGAAAGCCGGACGGCTCAGCTTCACCACCGATATCGATGCCGCGGTCGAACATGGCCTGTTTCAATTTATCGCAGTCGGTACACCGCCGGACGAGGACGGCTCGGCCGATCTGCAATATGTGCTGGCAGTCGCCCGCAGCATCGGAAAACGACTTAAAGACTATCGCATCATCATCGATAAATCGACCGTACCAGTGGGCACCGCCGACAAAGTAGCCAAAGAGGTAACAAATGCGCTCGAGCAGCGTGGCGCGAGCGGCGAATTCGATGTGGTTTCCAATCCGGAATTTCTCAAGGAAGGGGCGGCCATCGACGATTTCATGAAGCCAGACCGCATCGTCATCGGTGCGGACAACCCCCGAACCACAGAGTTACTGCGGGCGCTCTACGCACCGTTTAACAGGAGCCACGACCGCCTGGTGGCAATGGATGTTCGTTCGGCGGAACTGACAAAATATGCGGCAAACGCTCTGCTGGCCACCAAGATCAGCTTTATGAACGAACTCGCCAACCTGGCGGAAGGACTCGGCGCAGACATCGAGCATGTCCGCCTGGGGATCGGCTCGGATCCACGCATCGGCTACCATTTCATTTATCCCGGCTGCGGCTATGGCGGATCCTGTTTCCCGAAAGATGTCACTGCCCTGGAGCGCACCGCCCGGAAAATCGGCTATGAGGCGGAGTTGTTGCAAGCGGTGGAAGCCGTCAACGAAAGGCAAAAGGAAAAGTTGTTCGCCAAGATCAATGCCTATTTCGATGGATCGTTGCAGAGCAAGACAATGGCCGTGTGGGGACTCGCCTTTAAACCGAACACCGACGACATGCGCGAAGCCCCGAGCCGAGTCCTCATGGAGCGGCTCTGGAAATCGGGCGCGAGGGTCCGGGCCTATGACCCGGTGGCGATGGCCGAAACGCAGCGCATCTATGGTCAGCGCGACAACCTGGTGTTGTGTGAGTCGGCTGAGTCGGCCCTGGAAGGAGCCGACGCTCTCGTCGTGGTGACGGAATGGAGTGTATTCCGCAGTCCCGATTTCGATGTCATCAAAGCCTCCTTGGCTCATCCGGTTATCTTCGATGGACGCAATATCTATGAGCCTGAGCAGATGCGGGGCTTGGGCATCGACTATTTCGGGATCGGGCGCGGGCAGACGGTTGCGAAAACGGCTTGAGGCGCCGAACTGTTCCGGCCGTACGCCACGCCACGACCCTTATGAGGCTTTGAGCAGTTCCCGCACATGGGCGGCAACGCTGCGGCCCAGCGCCCCCAGATGATAGCCGCCTTCCAGCGTTGACACCAGACGGCCGCGACACCAGGTATCGGCGATGCCAATAAGCTCCCGGCTGATCCAGGCATAATCCTCTTCGAGCAGGCGAAGGGCAGCGAGGGGGTCGTCGCGATGCGCGTCGAACCCTGCCGAAATAAGAATCAGCTCCGGTCTGAACGCGTGCAGCGCCCGAAAGATGATCTCCACGACAGCCTTGCGAAAGAGCTCCCCATCGCTTCCGGCGGCAAGCGGCACATTGAATATGTTGCCCACGCCGGTCTCAGCGACGCTGCCCGTCCCCGGATAGAGCGGCGACTGATGGGTCGAGGCATAGAGCACACTGGGCTGCTCATAAAAGGCCGTTTGGGTGCCATTGCCGTGATGCACGTCGAAATCGACGATCGCAACCCGTTCGACGGCCCGTACTGAACGCGCATATTCGGCCGCGATGGCGACATTGTTGAAGAGACAAAACCCCATCGAACGGCTCGGCTCGGCATGATGGCCGGGCGGGCGGACAGCACAGAACGCATTGTCCGCCTCGCCTTCGAGCACAGCATCGACCGCTGCACAGACCGCGCCGGCCGCATGAAGCGCGGCGTCTCCCGATGCCGGTGAAACAACTGTGTCGCCGTCGATATAGGCATAACCTTGGTTCGGAACCGCCTGTAGGATACGGTCGATCTGCGTTTGCGGATGCACCAGCCGAAGCTGCTCATGGGTTGCCGCAGGAGCTTGCCTTCGGACCAGCCCGGAGAATTCCGGTGCACCCAGTACGTTCGAAATCGCCTGCAGCCTCTCCGCACACTCGGGGTGCCCCGGCCCGGTATCATGGTTCAAAAAGCTTGGATGGGTGTAATAATAGGTCGTCACGATGCTTGCTGTTCGATTCGATTGGTTTCATGTCTTTAATACCACGCCTTGAGACTCGACGCAATCGCGAGCAGCGATTGTCAATGCAGGGTGGTGAATCCGAAATGGCGGCTCTTTGTAACACCAACAGCGGCACCTCTTGAGACAGCATGCCGATGCTGATTTCGTGGCTTCGCCGTAGTCCCGCCGATCATCAATTTCTGTCAGGACGGGAGCGTCACAGATGTGTTCGGCCTCCGGGAAACGGGAATCGGGAATCGGGGACCAGGGTGCGGAACAGATGAGTCTATTTTCCGATTCCTGTTTCCTGATCCCAGTTCCACCATAACGCAGCATACGGTGGCATATACCAGCCCGCGCAGAGATCTCGCCCGCAGGGCTTGCCCTAAGCAATCTGTTAAAATGGCGGTTTTGCTAAAAAAAACAGAGACTCTATGCTGGACGAATATCGTAACCATGCCGCCGAACGCGCAGCCGAAGGCATACCTCCCAAGCCGCTGAACGCCGAACAGACCGCTGCACTCGTTGAATTGATCAAACGGCCGCCGGCCGGGGAAGAGCAAATCCCCCTTGATCTCCTGATCAGTCGCGTGCCAGCCGGCGTCGACGAAGCGGCTTATGTGAAAGCAGACTTCCTGGCTGCGGTCGCCAAAAGGGAAATCCGAACACTACTAATCGCTCCAGCACGCGCCACCGAACTGTTGGGCACCATGCTGGGCGGCTACAACGTCGCGCCGCTGATCGACCTGCTGGATCATCCACAACTCGGCGACACGGCAGCCGACGCGCTGTCACGGACCCTGCTGGTATTCGATGCGTTTCATGAAGTGAAAGAGAAAGCGGACGCCGGCAATCCATTCGCCAGCCAGGTGATAAGGTCCTGGGCGGAAGCGGAATGGTTCACCCGCCGCCCTGAGGTCCCGGAGAAATTGACCGTCGCTGTCTTCAAGGTCCCGGAGGAGACCAATACCGATGATCTGTCGCCGGCGCAGGAGGCGTGGTCACGGCCGGACATACCGCTCCATGCCAAGGCCATGTTGAAAATAGAGCGCGAAGGCATTAGCAATGCCCTGGAGCAGATCGAAGCGCTGAAACAGACGGGGTTTCCCGTCGCTTATGTGGGCGATGTGGTCGGCACCGGCTCCTCTCGCAAGTCGGCCACCAACTCGGTCCTTTGGCACATGGGCGAAGAGATCCCTTATGTGCCGAATAAGCGGGCCGGCGGCGTCTGCATCGGCGGCAAGATCGCGCCGATTTTCTTCAACACCATGGAAGATTCCGGCGCCCTCCCGATCGAATGTGATGTCGCCGGCATGCGAATGGGCGATGTGATCGACATCCATCCCTATGAAGGCATCATCAGGCGCCACGACAGCAACGAACTGCTCACCCGTTTTTCGTTCAAGACCGAGGTGCTGCTCGACGAGGTACGGGCCGGGGGGCGCATTCCGCTGATTATCGGCCGCGGGCTGACCAATCGCGCACGGCAGGCCCTGGGTATGGAGCCGTCGCCAGTATTTCGCCGGCCGGCCGCCGACACCGGCTCGAAGAGAGGCTTTACCCTGGCGCAGAAGATCGTCGGCAAAGCCTGCGGTGTTCACGGTGTTCGGCCGGGCACCTATTGCGAACCGCACATGACGACCGTGGGTTCGCAGGATACGACCGGCCCCATGACGCGTGACGAACTCAAGGATCTGGCCTGCCTCGGCTTTTCCGCCGACCTGGTGATGCAGTCGTTCTGCCATACCGCCGCCTATCCAAAACCGGTCGACATCGAAACGCAGCACACGCTTCCGAAGTTCATCAGGAACCGCGGGGGCGTTGCCTTGCGGCCCGGCGACGGCATTATTCACTCCTGGTTGAACCGCATGCTGTTGCCGGATACGGTCGGGACCGGCGGCGACTCCCATACCCGCTTCCCGATCGGCATCTCATTTCCGGCCGGGTCCGGGCTGGTCGCATTCGCCGCGGCGACCGGCGTCATGCCCCTGGATATGCCGGAGTCGGTTCTGGTTCGCTTCACCGGCGAAATGCGGCCTGGCATCACCCTGCGCGACCTGGTCAATGCGATTCCTTACGCGGCCATCCAGCGGGGGCTGCTGACAGTGGAGAAAAAAGGCAAGAAAAATGTTTTTTCAGGCCGCATTCTCGAGATCGAAGGGCTGCCCAACCTGAAAGTGGAGCAGGCTTTTGAACTGTCGGATGCCTCAGCCGAGCGTTCCGCCGGCGGCTGCACCATCCTGCTCGACGAAGCGCCGATTCAGGAGTACCTGACATCGAACGTCGTCATGCTGCAATGGATGATCGCGGAGGGTTACGGCGATGCACGCACCCTGCAGCGCCGCATCGAGGCGATGGAGCAGTGGCTGGCCGAGCCTGTCTTGATGAGACCGGACCGCGACGCGGAGTACGCGGAGGTCATCGAGATCGACATGAACACCATAAAGGAGCCGCTGCTCGCCTGTCCAAACGACCCGGATGATGTCAAGCCCTTGTCTGAAGTGGCGGAGACGGCGATCGATGAAGTGTTCATCGGCTCCTGCATGACCAATATCGGTCATTTCCGTGCCGCCGGCAACCTGCTTGACCGCTTTGACGACACGCTGCCGACCCGATTGTGGATCTGCCCACCCACCAGGATGGACGAAGCACAACTAGTGGAAGAGGGCTATTATGCCATTTTCGGCCGTGTCGGCGCCCGCACCGAAATGCCGGGCTGTTCCTTGTGCATGGGCAATCAGGCACGAGTGGCTGAGAACTCAACCGTGGTGTCGACCTCCACCCGCAATTTCCCGAATCGGCTGGGCAGCGGGGCCAATGTCTTTCTGGCATCGGCGGAACTCGCTGCGGTCTGCTCGATTCTGGGCAGGATTCCGACGGTCGATGAATATCTGTGCTATGCGCAGCAGCTCGACACCATGGTGGCCGATACCTACCGCTATCTGAATTTCGATCGGATTGACCGGTTTCGCCAAAAAGCGGAGAGGGTGAGGGGGCAATAAACATAGGAATTCAGCCATTTAGATCCCCTCATCCCAGCCTTCTCCCAGAGGGAGAAGGAGGACCCCTTTTTAATTCAACGGCATTGTGCCTTAGCCCCGGCTCGTCGGCAATCGGGGCAGGCGAATTCTCAGTTCCAGCAGGGCGACGACAGCCAGATAAACGCCGATGAGCAGCGTACCGGAAGCCAGAGGGTTCCAACCGGTTGCATCGATCAAGCGCGGATTGACGAAATAGAGCGACAAGCCCAGCAGAATATAGCCGATGATCCTTTTCAGATCGTATTTGATCCGATAATACTTCCGCCCCAGCAGATACGACAGCAGCGCCATGCTGCCGTAACAGGCCAGCGTCGCCCACGCCGAACCCATATAGCCGATCCGGGGAATCCACCATATATTCAGGACCACCGTCAGCAGGGAACCGAACAGTGCGACATAGGCGCCCATCACGGTTCGATCGGTGAGCTTGTACCAAATCGACAAGTTCACATAGATCCCGAGAAAGAGATTGGCCATCAGAAGTATCGGCACGACCGGCAGTCCCACCCGAAACTCTTTGCCGATAAAATATTTGAAAATGTCGATATAGAGCGTGACCAGCAGAAACACGAATACGCAGAAAATGACGAAGTATTTCATCACGTCGGCATAGATTTTCCTGGCGCCCTGCTCCTTGGCATGAGCGAAATAAAAGGGTTCGCCGGCATAGCGAAACGCCTGTATGAACAGGGTCATCAGAATGGAGAGTTTGTAACAGGCCCCGTAGATGCCGAGCATCTGCAGATTGGTATGGAGATCATAGGGCAGCAGGTACTTGAGTATGGCCCGATCCAACATTTCGTTGACGATGCCGGCCAGCCCGATCATGATCATCGGCAGGGAATAGGCCATTAATTTCCGGAACAAGGCCGAATCGAAGCCGGCGGTCAGGCCGCGAAGTTGAGGCAACAGCAGGGTCAATTTGACGCTGCTGGCGATCAGGTTGGAAATGAAGATGTAGCCGATCCCCATCGTCGGATCATACAGCTTCGCCGCGAACGAGTCAGGGGCCTCGGTATACGCGTTTTTGCAGTAAACGATAAAAAAGAGGTTCAACCCGATCGCGACGAGAATCTCAGTGATCTTCACCCCGGCGAACCGAAAGGCCCTGTTTTCCGCACGCAGTTTTGCGAACGGCAGGGCGGCAGTGGCATCCATGGCCAAAATCAGGCCGAACCAGAGAATATACTCAGGGTGGTCCTGGTAATCCAGCGCCGCGGCAATGCGCACGTCATAGCGATCGATCAGCAGCAGAAAAGCGAGGTTGGCGAGGATGATGAACGCGAGTGCGGTCGAAAACGTCCGCTCTGCGCTGCCGTCGTTTTGCTGGCTGAACCTGAAATAGCCGGTCTCGAGGCCGAACACCAGCAACACCGCAAAAAAGCCGGCATAGGCATAGAACTCGGAGACCACGCCATATTGCGCGGTGGAAAAATAGTAGGTGTAGAGCGGTACCAGCAGGTAGTTCAAAAACCTGCCGACGATGCTGCTCAAACCGTATACGACTGTCTGTGATGCGAGTTTTCTAAGCGGGTTCAAGAGGTTTTGGCAAAGGGTAACAAAAGGAAGGGTGGGTGTCGCAGGCCGTTGAGTGGTTTTGCCTATTGTAACCTCCGCCTTCGATGGACGTACATTGTAAAAGCTCGGGCGATGTATGGCATCTGCAAGCGCCCCGCACCGCATTCCGTGGCGCAGAGCACCAAAAGAATTGGTTGCACCGCGGCGCGGTGCAACCAGCCCATTTCTGAATTTCGTCTTCTTCTCTACGGTTGTAGAAGTTATTTCAGGCCCGTTCCTTATTCCGTTTCAACCGTCACCTCACCGGCTTGCCCAATGCCCGCACCTCCGACATCAGACTGCTCGAAAACAGCGCCGACAAGGGGCTGACAGAAAAGCCGGCTGCTCTCAACGCACTTGCCGTCCAGGCATTGCAGGTACGAAAAAGATGAAAGCTTTCATGCGCCGGGTAGAAGCGGCTGGTTGGATAATAATCCGGCGCGAGCGGGACGGCCCGCGCTCCCGCCCGTTGGTAGCTGTCATGGATATAGCGGCAAAGGTTCCTGAAAGCGCCGGCGGAAGGCTTCAGCTCAATAATCTCGCTGGCGGAGTAATGGGTCTTCACCGGCCCATTAAAATGCGTCACGTGCAAGACGCTCGCCGTGGGCCACAGCGCGGCTTTGAGCGTCATCCAAAAACCGACCTCCGGCGACTGGTAGAAATCCCGATCGCCCCAGCCGATCACCAGATAGTCGGCCTCGGCGAACTCCTCGCTCTCCGGCCAGATACCCTTGGGAATATCCGCCCGCGGGATAACCAGGTCGGTATGCCAGCCCTGGTTGACGAGAAAAATCGGAACGGCTGGTTCATCGGCGCCGGCGGCTGGACCAGGCTTTTCGATCGGCCCGACACAGGCGCCGCCGCAAAGCACGACGACCAGCAGCAAAAGCCATACGCCATATTTCATCGCGGGCCGCGGCATCGGATTTCCACTTTTTGATGACCTCCGGGGCGTGATCGGAGCAGCATTATTATCAATAAGGTTACCATACGGTACCCCGCATTGCGTTCTGCAAAGATCCGCGTACAATTTATTCTGTTTTTACTGATAATCAGACATTCGATGAAACAATCAACTGCACTTGTTTTGACCCTTCTCATGGGTTTGTTCCTTACGATCGGCTCCATCGGCGATGCGGAAGCCAAACGCTTCGGCGGCGGCAAATCGTTCGGAGGCCGATCGGCGTACAGCAATCCATACAGACGCTCGATCACACCGCGGAAATCACTCAACCAGAAACGCGCCGCGGCACAGAACCAAGGGCTGCGTGACAAGTTTTCGAGGCGCGGCGGACTCATGGGTATGCTGGGCGGTCTGGCGCTGGGCGGACTGCTCGGTTCGCTGTTGTTCGGCGGGGCTTTCCAAGGACTCAATATGATGGATTTTCTGGTCTTCGGGCTGATAGCGTTCGTACTCTATAAAATCTTTGCCGCCAGAAAGCGGGCCGGCGCGTTCTCGTCGACGGAAGACGGATACCAACCGTCGGATGCGGACTTTTCCGATGACAGTTACCACCGCTCCATGGACCGGACCTTCGAGCCCGAGCAGAGACGTGGCCCGGCAAGCCGATTCGACACCGATCTGCTGTTCGATAAAGGCGGCAAACAAAATCAGGGATTGGAGACCACCTTCGACAAGCAACCGTCGGCACCTCTGCAGGCGCCGCTAGGCTTTGATGAGGCGAGCTTTCTCAGCGGCGCCAAGGCGGCCTATAAACGGCTCCAAGCCGCATGGGACGACGCTGATCTGGCGGAAATTCGAGGCTTGGCGACAGACAAGGCCTTCGCCGAGATTCAGGAACAACTGCGCGCCCGCGACACCGACAGCAGAACCGAGATACTCAAGCTCGAGGCGGAACTGCTGGAGGTGCGCGACGCCGGTACCGACTGGGAAACGACCGTACTGTTCGATGCTATTCTGCGTGAAGAGCAGGACCAGCGCCCAACCCAGGTACGCGAAATCTGGCATTTCGTGCGTCCCGTCAACAGCATTCAGCCGACCTGGTTCCTCGACGGGATTCAGCAACTCGAGGAGTGACTCACCGGTGCGGCAAAACCGCACCGACATGGCACGGCCCCCGCTTTCATGCGCGTGGGCTGTGCCGCACTATTCCGTCCTCAATGCCTCCAGCGGCTTCAGCCTGGCAGCACGTAAAGCCGGCATGACACCGGCCAGCAGGCCGATCAAAAGGGAGAGGCCGAACGCCAGGCCGATGTAACTCCAAGCCAGTTGCATCGGAAGGGCCGCGACCGCAACATCCAATAACTGCACCAGCACGATGCCGGTCACGATGCCGGCTGCACCGCCGGCGCTGCTGAGGGCCATCGCTTCGCCAAGAAACAGCGCCAGAATATCGCTTTGCCGAGCGCCGAGTGCGCGCAGCAGGCCGATCTCCGAGACCCGCTCCGACACCGCGATGGTCATGATGGTAACAATGCCGATCGCGCCGACCAGCAGTGAGATGCCGCCCAGCGCGGCGACGCCCAGGGTCAGAATATTGAGCACCGAATCCAGCGTTTCGAGCATCTGCTGCTGGGTGATGATGGTGAAATCTTCATAGCCGTGACGGGCGATCAACAGGCGCTTTATGGCCGAGCTGACAACCTCCACCGGGCGGCCGGCTTCATACAGCAGATCGATTTCCATCAGACTTTCCCGGTTGAACAACTCCAATGCGCGTCCGGTTGGAATATAGATCGTATCATCCAGATCGAACCCCAGCATCTGGCCTTTTTCTTCCATGACGCCGATGACCCGGTAACGATCGCCGCCGATGCGTATGCGCTGCCCCAGTGGATTGGTGCCGCCGAACAACTCGTCGCGCAGGGTGATGCCGAGCACTGCAAACGGTCGTGCTGCACGCTGGTCGTCCGGAGGCAGAAAGCGGCCCGAGCCGACGTCCATTTTCCAGACGGCGGGCACCGCCGAACCCACGCCGAGCACGTTGGTGCGGCGGTGTTTTACGCCGTATTCGACACGGGCGTTGCCCTGAACCAAAGGGACAACGGCAACGATATGATTTAGGCGCTCGAGGGCATCGGCATCGGCCAGCGATAATGGGCGGACGGTGCTGATCGTTGCGCCGGACAGACCGAATGTCGTGGCTTTGCCCGGTGTGACGGCGACCAGATTGGTGCCGAACTGGGTGAACTCCTCGATCACGAAGCGGTGTATCCCTTCGCCGAGCGCTGTCAGCAGCACCACCGAGGTGATGCCGATGACGATGCCGAGCATTGTCAGCGCCGAGCGCAGCTTGGATGCGGTGAGCGACCGAAGCGACAAACGCACGATGTCATTGACTCGCATAATTCCCTTTCACCTGCGCGACAAGGCCTGCACCGGATCCAACCCGGCTGCTTTGCCGGCCGGCAGAACGCCGAACAACAGGCCGGTGCCCAGCGAAATCGCTACGGCAGCAAACAGCGCCCAGGCCGGTGTGACCATTGGCAAAGCCGGGTACATGCGCTGCAACAGCCAGACCGTCCCCAGCCCCAGGCAGACGCCCAATCCCGCCCCCAGCAGTGACAACAGGCCGGCTTCGGTCAGAAACAGAAGCCGCAACTGGCCGGGCTCTGCGCCGAGCGCTTTCAGCAGACCGATTTCCGCAGTCCTCTGCGACACGCTCACCAGCATCACGTTCATGATCAGGATGCCGGCGACCGCCAGGCTGATCGCGGCGATGCCGGCGACCGCCAGGGTCAACGCCAGCAGAATTCTGTCGAACGTTGCGATGACACTGTCCTGGGTGATCACGGTGACATCGTCCTCACCTTCGTGGCGCGCCTGGATGATCTGATGGATCTCGGCCGCGGCGGCCAGCATGGAATCCCATGATTTGGCTTCGGCCAGAACACGGAACAGACCCGGGGCGTCGAACAGCGCTTGCGCCGAGGCGACCGGGATGATGACGATGTCATCGAAATCAACGCCGATCGACTGACCTCTGGGAGCAAGAATGCCGATGACGCGAAACCGCCGGTCGCCGATGCGCAGCCATTGACCCAGCGCACGCACCTTACCGAACAGTTCCTCGCGCACTTTCTGTCCGATGACGCAGACCGGCACGGCCCGATCGGGGGCGGTAGCGGGCAAAAACCGCCCCTGCACAATGTCCAGATGGCGAATGCTCTTCAGGGATGCGGTGGAGCCGATGATACTGACTTCGCGCTCCAGCCCCCGCCACGACACCGGCGCCGAGCCCACCGTGATCGGCGCCACCTGTTCGATGCGGCGGCTGCGCTGCAGGGCGAGCGCATCGTCCAGCGTCAGATCACGCGGGGTTTCGCCCAGCAACGGTGGCTGCCCCCCTGTCGTTTCGGAGCGGCCCGGCAGTACGATCAGAAGATTGCTGCCCAAAGCAGCGAATTCACCGGTGATGTATTGCCGGGTGCTTTCGCCCAGTGTGGTCAGTACGATGACAGCCGCCACCCCGATCGCCATGGCGATCAGGATCAGCGACGACCGCATAGGCTGGGCGCCGATGGCTTTGGCCGAGCTATGCAGGATGTCACCCGGAAGCATGATGATCTCTGATGATCCTGCCGTCGATCATCTCCAACCGCCGCCCGGCGCGACCGCCAAGCGCCGGGTCGTGAGTGACGATAATGAGCGTGACCCCGGTGTCATTCAATGCTTCCAACAGATCGATGATCTCGACGCCTGAGGCACGATCGAGATTGCCGGTGGGTTCGTCCGCCAATAGAACACTCGGCTGCATGATCGTGGCGCGGCCAATGGCAACGCGCTGGCGCTGCCCACCGGACAACTGATCGGGACGGTGCCGGGCGCGATCGACCAGTCCAAACGCCTGAATCGCCTCCGCCACCAGCCGGCTGCGCCGCGCCGGCGGCACTCCGGCGAGAACCAGCGGCATTTCGATGTTTTCAGCGGCGCTCAAGCGGGGAATCAGATGAAAGAATTGAAACACGAAACCGATATTCTCACGCCGAACTTTGGCCAGTTCCCTGTCGGACAGCTCGGTGACATCTTTGCCGTTGAGCCGATAGCGCCCGGCGTTTGGCTGGTCCAGCAGCGCAATCAAATTCAGCAGCGTCGACTTGCCCGAGCCCGACGGCCCCATGACCGATACATACTCCCCCGCCTCGATGGCCAGATCGATGTCATTCAGTGCATGAACCATCTGATCGCCGACCTGGAAGACCCGCTGGATCGCTTCGAGTCGTATTACCTCTTCTGACATTGCGGGTTATTCGGACCATCCGGCCAATATTATAAGGGAACAGCATAGCGCATGTGCAAGACCGGCGCGAATTCGGCGCTTTGAAGCCAGGGCAATCGCACTAAAAAGTGCTAGACAAAGCGCCAAGATTTTGGTAGAAAAGGATGGGTAATTAACGTACTTGGATGAACTACCCATGAATGAAGTTACTCAGCCTCTATCAATTGAAGCCTCT